>OGSQ01000196.1_pt1 | contig 35950 bp, 29 predicted proteins | sample 1573921 | NCBI WGS metagenome assembly OGSQ01 (sample SAMN03295832, study PRJEB24534) | human gut metagenome | isolation source: fecal sample 7 from infant 4 | host: Homo sapiens | place: USA: Pittsburgh, PA | collected 2014-07 | reverse complement strand
TGGGATTATATATTTATAAAATATATTCATTTTGATATATATTATATAAAATGGAGGAAGATATAAATGAAAATTAATATATTAATTGTTGAAGATGAAAAAGAAATAAGAGAAGGTGTAAGTGAATATCTATCAGAGGTTGGATATAATGTTATAAGTGCAGAAGATGGAATGCAGGCAATAGAGCTATTTAAAAAAAATAAAATTGATTTAGTAATTTTAGATATAATGTTACCAAGAGCAAATGGTTTTGTTGTTTTAAATAAAATTAGAGAAGAAAGTAACGTTCCAGTAATTATGTTAACAGCAATGAGTGATGATTATACTGAAATTATGAGCTTTGATGAAAAAGCAGATGATTATATTACTAAGCCATTTTCAATAATAGTTCTTAATAAAAGAATAGAGGCTCTACTTAGAAGAGGAATAAAAATTGATGAAGGTAAAAAATGGTACAATAAAGGTATAGAAGTTGATTTTGATGGGTATTCAGCAAAAAAGGATGGAAAAAATATAGATTTAAAACCTAAAGAAATAAAATTATTAGAATTATTATTAAAATATAATGGAAAAGTTTTAACGAGAGCACAAATTATAGATAATATATGGAGTATTGAAGAAGCACCAAATGACAGAGTAATTGATGTATATATTAAAAACATTAGAAAGAAATTATCATTAGATTGTATAATAACAGTTAAAGGAATTGGATATAAGTTCGAGGAGAAATAATGAGAAGATTAAAACTATTTTCAAAAACATACATATTTACTATGGGTTTAATAAGCATGATAATCCTAATTTCACATATTTTAATATATTTAGCATTACCCAATGTATATGTAAATAATAAACAAAAAGAAGTTGATAAAATTATTGAAGAGTTAATTGAAAAAGTAAAGTCAGCAGATGAAGAAATGTCATTTAAACTGGCTAATAATTTTGCGCAAAAATATAATATTCAAGTTTCACTAACATTAGGTGAAGAGAAAAGATCTTTTCAGGGACTTGGAAAAGTAGAGATAGATATAGAGCAAGATATAATTAAAGATAATTTTTTAATACTTCCAGATATAAATGGTGTAAACATTATAGAGAATTACCAAAATGGTAGTATTGGAGTTATAGAAGATGCTACTATAAACCAATATATTAATATAAATAATACATCCATAATAAAAAATAAAAATTTTAGAACAATAAATGATATAGATGGCAATATACAAATAGTAATGGATTTAGAATCATTTACAGAAACTAGAGATATTATATTAAAAATATTACCATATTCTATTTTTATAAGTTTACTTGTAGCATTAATTGCATCATATATATATGCAAAAAGAATTACAACTCCAATAAAAGAAATTTGTGATGTTACAAAAGAAATGGAAAACTTAAATAAAAAAGCCTTTTGTAAGATAGAAACTGAAGATGAAATAGGAGTATTAGCAGCTAATGTAAATAGCTTATATGAAAATTTATTAAATACAATTGTATCATTAGAGGAAGAAATAAAAAATGTAAGTAAGTCTGAAAAAATTAAAGTAGATTTTTTAAGAAGTGCATCGCATGAACTTAAAACACCATTAATGAGCATGCATATAATGATTGAAAATATGATACTTGATATAGGAAAGTATAAGAATCATTATGTATATTTAGAAAAATGCAAAGAAATAGTTAATGAGTTAAGTAAAATGGTGCAAGAAATTTTAGATACTTCACGAATTAATACTATAGATAATAAAAATGAAAAGTTTGTAGACTTATCATATATAGTAGAAAAGACCATAGAACCATATAAACTTATAGCTAAAACAAAAAAAATTAATATGAATCTTAATATAGAAGATTCATTTAATGTTAAAATTGATGAAAAATTATTTGTAAAGGCTATTTCTAATATTATTTCTAATGCAGTAAATTATACTGATGAGGAGAAGGAAATAAGAATTTATATAAAAAATAAGAAGCTTATTATAGAAAATGATTGTGAACCAATTTCTAGTGAGCATTTAGAACATATTTTTGAGGCTTTTTATAGAGTTGATTTTGATAGAAATAAAAGTACAGGGGGAAATGGGCTAGGGTTATATATAGTACAGCAAATATTAACTATAAATAAGCTGAATTATTCATTTAAACCAATTCCAAATGGAATGAGATTTAAAATAGATTTCAACGATTAATATGCTAAGAATATCAGATTACTGATATTCTTTTTTTATAGCTTTAAATATATTTAATAGCTATGAATAATATTCTAGTAATACATAAACTTCAATATTTAATTTCATAAATATTTCATATTAGATTGTTACCATATACATGAAATTATCAATTAGGGAGGAAGAAAAATGAGTGTATTTAAAAGAGCAATCTTATATGTAACAAGAAAGAAAATGAAAAGCCTTATTATGTTATTTATATTATTTGGTATAGCGACATTTATTTTAAGTAGTATTTCAATAAAAAAAGCAGCAACTATAGCAAGATTAGATTCCAATAGAGATATAGCTAATAGTTTTGAGGTTAAAAATAATCTTGAAACAAATTTACAAGGAGCAGTACCAGAAAGTTTGGTTAATAAGATTTCAAAGATAGATGGAATTAAGAATTATGATGCAGTAATTCACGGGGCTGGGTTAGATATTAAAGAGATTAGTCATATAGAACCAACAAAGAACACAATTCAATATAGTTATGAAGAAAAATATAAGAATCTTTTTACTGTAGAAGGACATAGTTCAACTGAATTTGATAATAAGTTTACAAGTAAGGCATTTGAGCTGGTAGAAGGAAGACATATTGTTGAGAATGATAGGAATAAGGTATTAATTCATAAGGCTTTAGCAGAAAAAAACAACTTAAAGGTTGGAGATATAATAAAAGCTACTAAAAACCCAGAAGATTATAGAGCATCTAAAGTTTCAAAAAATGAATATGAACTTGAAATTGTAGGGCTTTTTGATAGTGACAACACTGAAAGAGTAGGAGATAAAACAGAGCTTGCTGAAAACACTATTATTTCAGATATCTATACTCTAAAGACTTTATATGGATATTCTGATGGAAATGTTCAATATACAAATGCTGTATTCCAGACAAGTGGTAATGTAGAAGAAGTAATATCAAAAGTTAATAGTATTTCTAATGACTGGAGTAAGTATACAATATCAAAAAGTGAAGATAATTTCTTAGCTTTATCTAAATCATTTGATACTTTAGAAAAAATTATAAATATGGTTTTAATAGGAGCAATTATAGCAGGAGCAATAATACTATCATTAGTTTTAGCATTTTGGATTCAAGGAAGAATTCATGAAACAGGTATTTTGCTTTCTATTGGAGTATCAAAGTTCAAAATTATTTCACAATATGTGATTGAATTATTACTTATAAGTGTAATAGCTTTTGGAGGATCTTATTTTTCAGGTAAAGTAATTTCACAAAATATAGGTAATGCAATAGTTAGTCAAGCCAGTAAACAAGCCGTTCAAGAAGTTAAAAGTGGATTTGGTGGCTTTAATTTAGGAACTGATCCAGAAACTTCTTTAGTAACTCGTACAGTAGATAAAATAGATGTAAAAGTAGAATTTAAAGAATTAATTTATGTGTATGTTATAGGAACAGTTATTATAATACTTTCAGTAATGGTATCATCAGCATCAATAATTAGATTAAAACCAAAAGAAATATTATCTAAAATGAGCTAGGAGGAATATAAATGTCAATTTTAGCATTAAATAAAGTTAATTATTCATATAAAAATGGAAAAAAAGTTTTAAATGATATAAGCATGGAATTTGAAAAGGGAAAATTTTATACTATTTTAGGTGTTTCAGGTTCAGGGAAAACAACTTTACTATCATTATTAGCTGGATTAGATGAGCCTAAAAATGGTGAAATATTATATAATAATCAAAATATAAAAGTAAAAGGATATGAGAATCATAGAAAAAATAATATTTCATTAATATTTCAAAATTACAATTTAATTGATTATATGACTCCTTTGGAAAATTTAAAAATAGTTAATCCAAAAGCAGATAAGATAATATTAAACAATTTAGGTTTAGCTGATGATGAAATTAATAGAAATGTATTACAACTATCAGGGGGACAGCAACAGCGTGTTGCCATTGCAAGAACACTTGTTGCAGATTCACCAGTAATATTAGCAGATGAGCCAACAGGAAATTTAGATAGTGATACAGCTGATGAAATTATAGAAATATTAAAAACAAGTGCACATAAACATGGAAAATGCGTAATAGTGGTTACTCATAGTAAGGAATTAGCTAAAAAATCAGATGTTGTACTTGTGCTAAAAAATAAAAAACTGACACAGATTAATTAACAAAAGTTATATTATTAAAAATTAGTTTTAAAAGAGAGGCTTAAGTGTGAAAATGAAACATTTTAAAGACATAAATTTAATAAGTAAAGTATTATATGTTATCTCAATAATTATATTAGCACATACATTATTAACTATATATAATTCACATATGTATATATTATCACTTGTAACATCAAGTAGGCTTGTAGTAAGTGAAAGTATATTAACGGTAATAACATACTACATTAATTCATCATTACCGTATGCATTTTATTCAATAGCAACATTTTCTATGGGATATATCATCAATAGATTAAATAATAAGAATAAAGTAGAAAAAGATATAAAAAATGATTTAGACGACTTTAATAAATTAAATGAATATGATAATTAAGTAGAGGAATTAATAGAATATTTTAAAGATAACTAGTTGTTAAAGGATTAATTTAGAAAACTCTTACTTGTATTAAATATGCAAGTAAGAGTTTTTATACTTAGGAGGAGGAAAGATATACTTAATAAAGTTAAGGATATCTACTGAAGTTAACGGTTCTGCTTTTAATGCAGTAAATTTATTATGAAGTATTAATTAATAATATAAATATATATTATTAAAGTAATAAAGGCTTTTGCAATTATGAAGGGAGAACGATAAGTCGAAAAAGGTATATTTAAAAGGGAAATTAAAAAATTAAAATGAGTATCCTATAGAGGTTATCGAGAGTATAAGAGAAATAATAAATATATTAGATAAATCATAATTTATATTCTGAAATAGATTGTTAAGGGGTTATATCTTAGTTAATAGAGTATAGCCTTTTTTGCTTTTAGATAAAGATTAAGAAGCTAGTAATAAGGAGATATAGAAAAATATGTTTAATAAAAATAATAGGTATATGACGAGAGGTATTAAAATAAATTACACAACTATGTTATAATTGAAATATAAGTATATATGAGTGTTAAAGGTGGTTAAAAAAACTTGGGACTGGATTCTATTTATAGTTGCAATAGTATATTTAATTATAGCATTTAAAGAAGTGTTTGATGGATTTAATAAAAGCACTATGTTTAGTACTGATGGATTTACATTAGTAATGATAGTAATTACATTCATAGGAACTTTAATATCTAATGCTAAATTATATATACCTATTGTAAATAATTTAATTTTAAGAATTAAAAACTATGATTATAGATTAACTTTACAATTAAAAACAAATGGAGATACAGTTAATTTGAAATCATATAAGGATAGTGTTGAAAATAGTATTTTTAAAAATATAAATATGTTAAAAAAATCAATTAGCCCAATCTATATAATAAACACAATTGAGGAAGCTATAGAAGATGATAGTGATGTCATAAATAAAGAATCAATATCTAATTAGAATAAATTATTTTAAATAATAGCAATAGGTGCACTTGTTAAGAATTTAAACTCTTAATAAGTGCATTTTGATTGATTACTTATAAAGATAATTAGTAAGGTGTAGGTACTAGTTATCTTGAAAAAAATAAAAAACCTCACTTCAATACGATACGGAGAACCGTATCATAAGTAAGGGAATATAGAATTTAATATTTTAGCAATAAACAAGTAAGAGAAAAATAGATATAAAAAATGGATTAAGCTTATATGGTGTATATAAATTTAAAATTTTAACAAGTAAAAAGATATAAATATTTAAGTAGTATATAACAATCCTAAGTAGAAAAAATGTTTCATGATGAAGCATCCTAAAGTACAGATATTTCTTAAGAATATGGTTATATAAAAGAATCACTAGCACCTAAATATCTTAATGATACTAAGGGATATTGCGGGGGTGAAAATATATTTGTAAAAAGGTTGATGCTAGAGCCCTACAAGAACATTGGAAGAGTGAAGTAGAGTGGATTAGGTATTGATAAAACTTGCCTAAGACTAGTTTAATTATAAAAAAACTGGTTATAAACAATATTATTTACAAAAAAGGTTGCTATTAAACAAAAAATATGTTATTATAAATGAGTAGCAAAGTTGCTAACAATAAAAAGTTTCATTTAGGTAAATAGTTTCTCATCAATTAGAGATTATTATATCAATTTAGAATCTTTAATTTCAGGAGGAATATTTATGTCAGATAAAACAATAACATGCAGAGATTGCGGAAGCGAATTCATATTTTCAGTAGGAGAGCAAGAATTCTATAAAGAAAAAGGATTCGAAAATGAGCCAACAAGATGTGTATCTTGTAGAAGAGCAAGAAAAGAACAAAATAGAAGATAATTTTAGATTGTTATAGGTTGTAGTTTATACTACAACCTTTTTTGACGTTTTAGAATCATGAGGAGATATTATTAATGTTACAATAATTATTGTTTAGAGTTATAATTTTAGAACAAAAAAATATATAGGGTTTAAAATAATGAAGAACGAGCTGTGCAATAAGTGAGCCCCAAAAAGCTTGTTTTGATTGGAGGAACTTACTCAGTGAGCGAATACGAGTCGAGTTTTCTATAAGTAAATTAAGTTTTTCTAATAGTACTTAGAATTAGAAAAATATTGACAATATATATTAAAAACTATATTATAATACTGATTAAATATTTATAAAGTGTTATGGATTGTTACTGATTTTATCAGGCGATACCTCAATTAGTTAAAGTAGATTTATAAGTTATCTATTTAATTAATTGAGGCTTTTGTATATGTAAAATATTTCTTAATAATAAAGTAAAAGTAAATGGTAAGGAGGGGAAGTATGATTATAAAAAAGATATTTAATAATAATTCAATACTAGCATTAAATTCAGATAAACGTGAAGTTGTAGTAATGGGACGAGGAATTGGATTTAGAAAGAGTGTGGGGGAAGAAATAGACTTAGAAAAAGTTGAAAAAACCTTTATTCTTAAAGAGAAAGATACGTCAGAAAAATTCAAGATGATTTTAGAAGATGTGCCTAAAGAAATAATCTATGTAAGCTATGATATCATAGAATATGCTAAAAATATATTAAATGTGGAAATAAGTGAATATATATATATAACCCTTACAGATCATATAAGTAATACAATTAAACTGTATAAAGAAGGTTTCAATGTAACTAATGCTATAATTTGGGAAATAAAAAAGTTTTATCCTAAGGAATTTGAAATAGGATTAAAATCTTTAAATTTTATTGAAGAAGAGTTAGATATTAAGTTACCAGAAGATGAAGCTGCCAATATAGCTTTACATCTAATAAATTCGCAGGTAAATAGTTCTTATAAAGAAGTAGAAGATGTTGCTAAGCAAACTAAGATGATAAATGACATTTTAAATATTGTAAGATATACATATAATATAAAATTAGATGATACATCTTTGAGTTACGATAGATTTATTACACATTTAAGATTTTTCTTTAAAAGATTAAGTAACAAAAATAATAGTAAAGAAGAAAATTTAGAACATAAGGATGATTTTTTATTAAAACAAGTAAAAGAAAAATATAAAGATGCGTATAAATGTATGTTAAAAATAGAGGATTATTTAGAGAAAGATCTTGATGATGAAGAAAAATTATATTTAACAGTGCATATACAAAGAATAACTAGTAAATAAATTTATAAAAATATTGACAAGTTAAAAATAATGATATAAAATAAAGACAAGTTAAAGGTTTACAAATAAATAATGATTGTTACTGGTAATGCAGGCGAGACTAAATTCAGATAGAATGGGATTCAAATTCTATCGTATTAGGTCTCGCCATTTTTATTTTAAGTAAAGTTTATTATTAATATAAAAATTAAAGGAGAGAAAATTCATGAAGTATGAAAAATTAGCTAAAGACATTATAGCCAATGTTGGTGGTAAAGAAAACGTTAACTCTTTAACTCACTGTGTTACAAGATTACGTTTTAAATTAAAAGATGAGAGTAAAGCAAATACAGAAGTATTAAAGAATATGGATGGGGTTGTTACTGTTGTTAAAAGTGGTGGACAGTATCAAGTTGTAATAGGAAACCATGTTCCTGATGTTTATGCTGATGTAGCTGCAATAGGTGGATTTGGATCTGCTTCAGAAGAAGAGTCAAATGAAAAGTTAAGTCCATTTAACGCATTTATAGATATTATTTCAGGTGTATTCCAACCTGTACTTGGAGTACTTTGTGCTACAGGTATGATTAAGGGACTAAATGCGATATTATTAGCAACAAAATTAGTAGACGCTGCAAGTTCAACTTATATGGTATTAAATGCAATTGGAGATTGTTTATTTTACTTTTTCCCAATATTCTTAGGATTTACAGCTGCTAAAAAGTTTAAGTTGAACCAATTTACAGGTATGGCTATTGGAGCATCATTAGTATATCCAGCAATAGCGGGTGTAGCTGGACAAACCTTAGATTTCTTTGGAATTCCAATGGTAATGCCAATGAGCGGATATGCTTCAACAGTTATTCCAATAATTTTATCAATATATGTAGCATCTAAGGCTGAAAAGATATTTAAGAAGATTATTCCAGATGTGGTTAAAACTTTCTTGGTTCCATTTTTTACATTATTAGTTGTTGTTCCACTTACATTTATAGCTATAGGTCCAGTTGCAACATGGGCATCTAATGCTTTAGGTTCTGTTACAATGAGTATTTATAATTTAAGTCCAATAGTAGCTGGCTTATTCATAGGTGGTTTCTGGCAAGTATTTGTTATGTTTGGTTTACATTGGGGATTAATACCAATATCAATGAATAATTTATCATTATTAGGTAGTGATCCAGTAGTAGCAACTTCACTGCTTGTTTCTTTCGCACAAACTGGTGTAGTTATGGCAATAATGGCAAGAACAAAAGACAAAAAGTTAAAATCATTATGTATTCCAGCAGTTATTTCAGGTTTCTTTGGAGTTACAGAGCCAGCTATTTATGGTATTACTTTACCAAGAAAGAAACCATTTATATTAAGTTGTATAATTGGAGCTATTACAGGCGGAATTCTAGGATTATTTGGATCAAGCATTTATAATATGGGTGGTATGGGATTATTTATTATTCCTAGTTATATTAACCCAGCTGGAATTGATAAAGGATTCTATGGAGCAATTTTAGCTACAATTGTAGGATTAGTATTAGGATTTATAGCAATGTTTGTTACTTATAAGGATGATACAAAAGAAGAGACTACTCAAGATACAACTAAAACTCCAGAGTTAATAAGTAAAGAAGTTATAGTTAGCCCAATAAAAGGTGAAGTTATGCCTTTAGAAATGGTTAAAGATGAAGTATTCTCAAAAGGTTTATTAGGTAAAGGTGTAGCTATTGAACCAAGTGAAGGTAAGGTAGTAGCTCCTGTAGATGGAGTTGTAACAACATTATTCCCAACATATCATGCTATAGGAATTACAAGTGATAAGGGTGCAGAAATACTTATTCACATAGGTATGGATACAGTTCAATTAGAAGGAAAATGTTTTACTCCTAAAGTAGCACAAGGAGATAAAATAAAGGCAGGACAATTATTATTAGAATTTGATATTAATGGTATTAAAGAAGCTGGATTTCCAGTTACAACACCAGTAATAGTTACAAACTCAGATAATTATTTAGATGTAGTTGAAACAGATAAGAAAACAATAGAATGTAAAGAAGAATTAATTAAAGTAATGATATAACATAAGTTTACGCTTATATTAAGACTCCGAAGCTAGTTAAGCGTAGGAGTCTTAATTTTAAAAAAATATTATAAATTTTACTTAAGATGGAGGATAAGAAAATGAATAATAGATTTCCAGAAAATTTTTTATGGGGTGGAGCTACCGCTGCCAACCAATGTGAAGGTGCTTATAATGTAGATGGTAAGGGATTATCAATTCAAGATATAATGCCAAAAGGTATGATGTCAGCACCAACAGAAGTACCAACAGAAGATAATATGAAATTAGTTGGCATAGATTTTTACAACAGATATAAAGAAGACATTAAGATGTTTGCAGAAATGGGATTTAAGACTTTCAGACTTTCAATAGCTTGGTCTAGAATATTTCCAAATGGTGATGATGCAGAACCAAATGAAAAGGGATTAGAGTTCTATGATAAAGTATTCGATGAATTGGCTAAATATGGAATAGAGCCATTAGTAACATTATCTCATTATGAAACTCCATTACACCTTGCAAAAAAATACGATGGATGGATAGATAGAAGATTAGTAGGTTTTTATGAAAAGTATGTAAGAACTGTATTTACAAGATATAAGGATAAAGTAAAATACTGGTTAACCTTTAATGAAATAAATTCAGTATTACATGCTCCTCTTATGAGTGGTGGAATATTAACTGATAAATCAAAGCTTAGTAAGAGTGATCTTTATCAAGCAATTCATCATGAATTAGTAGCAAGTGCTTTAGCAGTTAAGATAGGTCATGAAATAAATCCAGAATTCAAAATTGGATGTATGATACTTGCTATACCAAATTATCCATTAACACCACATCCTGATGATGTTATAGAAACAATGCTAGAGGATAGACAAAATCTTTATTTTGCAGATGTTCACGTAAGAGGAGCATATCCAAAGTATTTAAATAAATATTTCAAAGAAAATGGAATATCAATAACTATGGAAGAGGGAGATGAAGAAATATTAAAGCATACTGTTGACTTCATTTCATTCTCTTACTATATGAGTTCTTGTGTTACTGCAGATGAAGAAAAGAAGAAATTAGGAGCAGGAAACCTTATCCAAGGGGTACCAAATCCATACTTACCAGCATCTGAGTGGGGATGGCAGATTGATCCTAAGGGATTAAGATATATACTTAATTTCTTATATGATAGATATCAAAAACCATTATTCATTGTTGAAAATGGATTAGGAGCTGTAGATGAATTAATTACTGATGAAAATGGAAATAAAACAGTAAATGATGATTACAGAATTCAATATCTAAATGATCACTTACTTCAAGTAGCAGCAGCTATTGAAGATGGAGTTGAAGTTATGGGATACACTACTTGGGGATGTATTGATTTAGTAAGTGCTTCTACTGCACAACTTAAAAAGAGATATGGTTTCATTTATGTTGATCGTCATGATGATGGAAGTGGAACATTAGAAAGATATAAGAAAAAGAGTTTCTACTGGTATAAAGATGTTATAGCAACGAATGGTGGAAATTTAAAATAGAAAGATATAATTAAAAATTTAGACTTATTAAGCTAATATGAAAAAACAGCTTAATAAGTCTCATATATTTGGAGGTTAATTATGAGTAATATTAAATTCCCAAAAAATTTCTTATGGGGTGGGGCTACGGCTGCTAACCAATTTGAAGGTGGATACAGAGAAGGTGGAAAGGGCTTAAGTACATCAGATATGTTAACTGGTGGAACGCACACAACAGCTAGAAGAATAACAACTGAAATAGAAGAAGGAACATATTATCCAAGCCATGAGGGAATAGATTTTTATCATAGATATAAAGAAGATATTGCATTATTTGCAGAAATGGGATTTAAAACATTTAGAATGTCTATGAACTGGACAAGAATCTTTCCAAATGGAGATGAATTAGAACCAAACGAAGAAGGATTAAAATTCTATGATGATGTATTTGCTGAATTAAAGAAATACAATATAGAACCATTAGTTACTATTTCACACTATGAAACGCCATTTGGACTAACTAAGAAGTATAATGGATGGTTAGGTAGAGAAACTATAGATTGTTATTTAAGATATTGTGAAACAATATTTAATAGATATAAAGACGTAGTTAAGTACTGGTTAACCTTTAATGAAATTAATATATTAACACATGGACCGGCTGCTGCATTTATGGGTGCTGGAGTTATGTTTGATGAAATAAGAGAATTAAAATTTGGACATTTTGAAAATGATCATAAGCAAGAGTGCTTCCAAGCATTACATCACCAATTTGTTGCAAGTGCTAAGGCTGTTCAATTAGGACACTCAATAAACAAAGATTTTAAAATTGGATGTATGATAGCTTATGGAGCATTATATCCTTATACTTGTCATCCAGATGATGTACTTATGGCTCAACAACAAGAAGAGTTATCAAACTATTTATGTGGAGATGTACAAGTAAGAGGAGCATACTCAGGATTTGCTAAGCGTTATTTCAGAGAAAATAATATAGAAATTAAGATGGAAGAAGGAGATTTGGAAACTCTTAAAAATGGATGTGTTGATTTCTATACATTCAGTTATTATATGTCAAACTGCGTAAGTACAAATCCAGATGTTGAAACTACAGGTGGAAACTTAAGCATGGGCTTAAAGAATCCTTACCTAGAAGCAAGTGACTGGGGATGGCAAATTGATCCAGTTGGATTAAGAACTACTTTAAATAAAATCTATAACAGATATCAAATTCCAATGATGGTTGTTGAAAATGGACTAGGAGCTGCAGATACTGTAGAAGCTGATGGATCTATTAATGATGATTATAGAATTAATTACTTAAAGGCTCACATCGAACAAATGAAAGAAGCTATTGATGATGGTGTTGAGCTATGGGGATATACTCCATGGGGATGTATTGATCTTGTAAGTGCTGGTACTGGAGAAATGAAAAAGAGATATGGATTTATTTATGTAGATAAGCATAATGATGGTACTGGTACTTTAGATAGATCAAGAAAGAAGAGCTTTTATTGGTATAAAAAAGTTATAGAAACTAATGGTGGAGAGTTATAAAAAGTATTAAGAGGAATTTAAAGTAGTGTAATTTTTGAAAACTTGGTTTGCTTAGATGAATTTAATTAGTGAGTAAATGTAAGTCCAGTTTCCTTATAAGTGAGATTTATAGTCTTAGGTATTAATATAACTTGCCTAAGGCTATTTTCTTGCTAAAAATAGGTTGCAAGAAAAAATTATTTACAAAAAAGGTTGCTATTGAACAAAAAATGTGTTATTATAAATGAGTAGCAAAGTTGCTAACAAAAAAAGTTTCATTTAGGTAAATAGTTTCTCATCAATTAGAGATTATTATATCAATTTAGAATCTTTAATTTCAGGAGGAATATTTATGTCAGATAAAACAATAACATGCAGAGATTGCGGAAGCGAATTCATATTTTCAGTAGGAGAGCAAGAATTCTATAAAGAAAAAGGATTCGAAAATGAGCCAACAAGATGTGTATCTTGTAGAAGAGCAAGAAAAGAACAAAATAGAAGATAATTTTAGATTGTTGAAGGTTGTAGTTTAAACTGCAACCTTTTTTGACGTTTTCTTATTTAATTTTCAAATTTATAGAACTGCTTTTTTTATTGCTATTGTGTAGGATTAATATTATAAGTGAAAAATCAGCACCAAAGGGTTATATAAAATCAGATGCTACTAGAAAGTTAGTAGTTAAAGATAATGGAGAAATTTTAATAACAGCTTCAGAGATAAAAGAATGGGAAGAAGCATTTAAGAATAAATCTTATAAGTCAGAAGAAGGGCCTATAGTGGACAATAATAATACTGACAATAATGAAGATAAGACAACAGTTCTACAAACTTCTGATGAAATAAATGTTATCTTCCCAGTATTAGCACCTTTCTTTAGCTTAGCAGGTATATTCTTAATTAGAAAAATAAAGTAGAAAAAATAAAAAAGATGATATCTCACAATATAAAGTAAATAATTAGTAATAAAAAATAAAGGGGCTGTTTAACAAACAGCCCCTTTATTTATATCTAATAACAAAAGCATCTCTTATTTGATGTTAAAAATTGCACAAACTTTTCTTCGTGATCTGTAAAATTATAGTTTCTTCTAAAGGCTATATAGTAATTATATGGAATTTCTAGGCCTTCAATAGTAATTTGTCTTAAAGCACCTGTCCTAAGTTCGTGGGTAACAACTGATTCTGGAAGGAAGGAGTACCCTCTACCAGAAGCCACTGATGACTTTATAGACTCAAGAGAGTTTAAGGAAATTAATATATTTAAGTCATCTAATGAAACGAATTTGTTTTGAAGAGCTTTTTCTAGCAAAGCAAGAATTCCTGATCCTTCTTCCCTTAAAACTAAAGGTAATTTAGTAAGCTCCTCTATAGAAATAGAACTCTTATTAATATTTCTACCTCCAACTAAAATTAGTTTATCAGGCATTATAGGAGTTGTACTAATATTATCAGGAACATCCATATCTTGAATAATAGCAATATTAGTAGCATGATTTATAAGGTTTTTTATAACATTAGATGAATTATCTATTTCCATTGATATATCTATATTGAAGTGGATTTCTTTAAAGGTATAAATGCTACAAGGTAATATATGTTCACCAATGCTTTTGCATGAAGAAATAAATAATTTAGACTTTTTGTTTCTTAGATTTTTTAAATTACGCTCAAGGTTGTCCTGCAATGAAAGCATACTTTCAGCATATTCAAAGACTACCTTACCTTCCTCAGTTAAGGCAACGCCCTTATTACTTCTGTTTAAAAGGTTTTCACCAATATCATTTTCTAAGCTTTGTAATTGCATACTAAGCCCAGGTTGAGTTAAATGTAGCTGTTTAGCAGCTTTAGATATACTATTACACTTTACAGTTATATAAAAAGAACGTAAGTAAGTTAGATTCATTTATTCACTTCCTCTAAAATTCATAGTTATTATATTCTATATTAACCATATAATATATGTCAAATTTTGAAGATATATAAAACTTACGTTGAAGATGTATAGAATATACTTTTTTAAGGTATATAACATTTGCTTATTGTAGATAAGGAATACTTATTACACCTAATGAGTTATTATATGTTATCCTAAAGAAGGATAAAAATTTAACAATCTATACTGATTAGTCAAAGTAATTGTTTAATATAGATAGGAGAGTAATGGTATGAGTAAAAAAGTAGTTATTGTTGGAGGGGTTGCTGGGGGAGCATCAACTGCAGCTAGATTAAGAAGATTAGATGAGAATGCTGAAATAATAATGTTTGAAAGAGGTCCACACGTTTCATTTTCAAATTGTTGTTTACCATATCATCTAAGTGGTAAAGTTGAAGATCATGAAGATTTAGTTTTAATGAAACCAGAAAAATTCTTTAGCCAATATAGAATAGATGCAAGAGTATTTAGTGAAGTGGTTAGAATTGATAGGGAAAAGAAAGAAGTTACAGTAAGAAATGTTGTTAATGGAAAAGAGTATGTTGAAAGCTATGATAAGCTAGTACTTTCACCAGGAGCTAAAGCAATAGTTCCACCTATTAAAGGGATTGATGAGGTGAATTTATTTACAGTAAGAAATGTAGTAGATATAGCTAAACTTAACGTATTTATTAAAGAAAGTAGAAGCAAAAACATTACTGTCATTGGTGGAGGATTTATAGGAGTTGAAGTTGCAGAAAACTTAAAAGAGGCAGGATATAATGTTTCTTTAGTAGAAGCAATGGATCAAATAATGAAGCCATTTGACTATGATATGGTACAAGTTTTACATAAAGCTATGTATGACAATGGAGTTAATCTTATAGTTGGGGACAAGGTAAGTTCTTTCGAAAAAGATACAGTAGTTTTAGAATCAGGAAAAAAGATAATATCAGATGCAGTAGTTATGGCAATTGGAGTTACTCCAGAAACAGACTTAGCTAGAGAAGCTGGATTAGAAATAGGACAAACAGGTGCTATAAAAGTAAACACTAATTATATGACTAATGATAAAGATATATATGCTGTGGGAGATGCAATAGAAGTTCATCATGCATTAACAAACAGCATAACTAAGCTTCCACTTGCAGGACCAGCTCAAAAGCAAGCAAGAGCAGTAGCAGATCACATTAATGGATTACCAGTTAGAAATACTGGATTTATTGGTTCATCATGTATACAAGTATTTGATTATAATGGAGCATCTACTGGTTTAACAGAAGGCCAAATTAAAGCTCTTAACTTAAATATTAATTATGACGTTGTTAGAGTAATACCTCAAGATAAAGTAGGATTAATGCCAGGAAGTGAGCCACTTCATTTTAAATTAATATTTGAAGTACCAACAGGAAGAGTATTAGGAGCACAAGCAATAGGTAGAGGAAATGCAGATAAGAGAGTTGATGTAATTGCTACATTAATTAAGTTTAATGGAACAGTTTATGATTTAGCAGATTTAGAACTTTGCTATGCACCACCATTTGGAACTGCAAAGGATGTTGTTAATCATGCAGCATTAGTTGCAACTAATCTTCTGCAAGGAACATTTAAACAAATTTATGTACATGAAGTAAGAGACTTAGTAGAAAGTGGAGCTTATATCATAGATGTAAGAGAAGAAGATGAGTATGAATTAAGTCATATCAAAGGAGCAAAGAATGTTCCATTAAGTCAATTAAGAGATAGAGTTAATGAAATACCTAAGAATGTACCAGTATATTTACATTGTAGAAGTGCACAAAGAAGTTATAATGCAGCACTAACTCTAGGACATTTAGGTTTTGATAATATATATAATGTTTCAGGTGGATTTATGGGAATTAGTTTCTATGAATACTATAACGATATGATAAGTGGGAGAGAGAAGATAGTTACAGATTACAACTTTGATTAATAAAAGGTACTTTGGGACAAGTTTCAATTTTTAATGAGGCTGTTTGTAAAGCAGCCTCTGAATAAAAGTAGGGGTTTATAAACTTTAAATAAATAATTAATTAACATAGGAGGATATCATGAAAAAAGGACAAGTATTTATAGGATTTGGAATTATTGCTGCAATTACTGCATTTATTATGACCAATTATGCAGATAAAAGTAAGTTAGCATTATTTCTAATTACAGGGTTAATGTTAGGTTATGTACTACAAAGATCTAGATTCGGATTTGCTGGTGGAGTTAGAAAGATAGCTATGACTGGTGATGGAAAGCTAAGCAAAGCATTACTATTCTTATTTGCTATAACTGTAATTGGTGCAGCTGGAATTCATTATGCAGGAGCACAAAGTGGAGCTGAGGCTGCTTTTAGAGCTGCTAAAGATGTTGCTACTATCCCTGGTACAGGAAGTGTATCTGCAATTTCATTAGGATTTATAATTGGTGGAATATTATTTGGAATTGGTATGGTACTAGGCGGAGGATGTGCTTCAGGTACATTATCAGATACTGGTGAAGGATCAGTAAGAGGTTTAATAGTTCTTTTCTTCTTCTGTATAGGAGGAATGCTTGGTACTTGGAATTTACCTTCATTAAAGAAAACATTCTTATATAAGAATTCATTAACTGTTTATTTACCAGATACCTTTGGATATGTTGGTGCAGTATTAGTTTCATTATTACTACTTTTAGGACTATATTTTATCGTTAAGATATATGAAAATAAGAGAAAGAAAGATGGAACTCTTAAGCTAGAAGAATATGCTGAATGGGAAAAGGCAATTGAAGAAGAAAATGAATATAAGGTTTTAAGTATCAAAACATATCATAAGCTTTTTGTTGAAAGATGGTCTTTCTTTACAGGAGCTGCATTAATAGCAATATTATTTATATTTATAATTAATACAACTAATTCAAGTTGGGGTGCATCAGGCCCATATACTCACTGGGGAGTATGGTTATTTAGTAAGCTAGGTATTGACTTTGGAGCAATAGAAGCATTTAAGGGAAGTGCTGAAGTAGTTAGTAAAGGAATATTAAATGATCCAGTTTCAGTAAGAAATATAGGTATTATTTTAGGGGCTGCTATCTGTATGTTACTAGCTGGAAGATGGAAGCTAACTGTAAACTTTAAAGTTAAGGATATTGCATTCTATGGCTTAGGTGGTATATTAATGGGGTATGGAGCAAAACTTGCAGGAGGATGTAACGTTGGTGCTTTATTCTCAGGAATAGCTAACCTTTCATTATCAGGATGGGTATTTTTAGTAACACTTGTTGTAGGTGGTTTATTAGGAGTTAAATTAGTTAAGAAATTCAATATACCTGCATAGATAGCAATAACATGATAATATAATATAAGAAATATCTTACAAGCCTATGTAGTTAATTCTGCATAGGTTTTGTTGCTAAAGAAAAGTAGAAAGGAAAAAGGTATGAAAAAATATCTTAATAGGTTAGATGTATTTTCTATTGTTGTAGGTGGTATTATTGGCTGGGGATCATTTATGCTACCAGGAACTAAGTTTTTAAAGGAAGCTGGAGTAATAAATACAGCTATAGGACTTATACTAGGAGCATTATGTATTATTGTAATTGAAAGAAACTATGAAGTTATGATGTCCAATCAAAATGAAGAGGGGGGAGAATTTGCCTTTACATATAATAATTTAGGCAAAAAACATGGGTTTATTGTTGGATGGTTCCTTACCTTAGCTTATTTTACAATGATTCCTCTAAATGCTACTGCTTTTCCATTAGTTATAAAGAAGTTAGTAGGTGGAGTTTTAGAATTTGGATATCTATATAATGTTGCAGGATATAATGTGTATATAGGTGAAATACTTGCAGCTAGCATTATTATTTTGATCTTTGCTTATTTTAATATAAAAGGATTAAAGGAGTCTACTAGGATACAGAATGTTATAATAGTAGTACTAATATCAATGGTTATTTTAGTCTTTATAGGAATGATATTTAAGGGAGAAAGAGAAGTCTTTGTTCAAACTTATATTACAGAATATTCATTTGATATAAAGGCAATAGCTATGGTATTTGCTATAACACCTTTTGCTTTTATTGGATTTGATGCCATTCCTCAATTAAGTAATGAATATAAATTTTCAGCTAAAAAGGCATCAATAGTTGCTGTAACTGGGCTTATTATAGGAACATTAATATATAATATATTAAATATAATAACAGCTTTAGCTTATACACCTGAACAGGCGGTAGTCCTTGATTGGGCAACTGGTAGTGCTGTATTAAGTATATTAGGGAAAGTAGCATTCTTTATGCTTATAATGGCGCTATGTGGTGCAGTATGGAGTGGGATTAACGGATTTATGATTTGTAGCTCAAAATTACTCGGATCTGTAGCTAGATATAAGATGTTGCCAGATAAAATGGGAAAGGTAAATAAAAGTGGAGTATATAAAAATGCAATACTATTTTTAACATCTATAAGTCTAATAGCTCCTTGGTTTGGTAGGGAAGTTATAATATGGATTGTAGATATGTCATCTCTTGGAGCGGCAGTAGCATATCTTTATGTTTCATATATTGCATATAGAAAGACTGAAAAGAAATCTGGTAAGGTATTTTCAATATTAGGGGTGATTATAAGTATTTTATTTATATTATTATTACTACTTCCAATGTCCCCAGCTGGATTAGGGAAGGAATCTATGATATCTCTACTAATATGGAGTGTTATGGGAATTATCTTTTATTTTAATATTAAGTAGATTAGAGGAAATACGTTTATTATTATCTAGGGTTTTAATATAAATATGTGATAGTCATATAGTTATATTTTCACTTACCTGATATTTAATTTTACTTTTAATATAATTGTTTATAACCGTACTTAAAATAGGTGCGGTTTTTTTATTGTATTTTTATGGTTTATAAGGAATATACAAAGTGTATAAAAGAGCGAAGTGACTATTATAGAAATTGTTAATTTAGATTTATTTTAAAATAAGAGAGACATCAAGAAGCATAAATATAGTAAATTAAAATACTAATGAATATATTTAGAGATACAGTGCTATAATTAAGATAATAAAATAGAAGGATAAATAAGGAGAGTAGCATTGTCAGTTGATAAATTAGAAATTTTAGAAAAGTATTTTGGATATAAGAATTTTAGAAGAGGGCAAGAAGAGATAATAGATGAAATAATTAATGGTAGAGATGTTCTTGCAATTATGCCAACAGGAGGGGGAAAGTCTATTTGTTATCAGATTCCATCTTTAATTTTAGATGGAGTAACAATAGTAATTTCACCACTTATATCACTTATGAAAGATCAAGTTGATACCTTAAATTCTACTGGAATTAATTCTGCATTTTTAAATAGTTCATTATCTATGTACGAGTTTAATGAAATAATGAATGGTATTGAGAATAATAAATATAGGATAATTTATGTTGCACCTGAAAGACTTCTTTCAAATGAGTTTATTACAGCAATTACTAAGATTAAGATATCACAAATAGCAATTGATGAGGCTCACTGTGTATCTCAGTGGGGACATGACTTTAGGGTAAGTTATAAAGGAATTTCAACATTTATTGATAAGCTTATAGAAAGACCAATTATCACAGCTTTTACTGCAACAGCATCAGAAGAAGTAAGAAGTGATATTGTAAATTTATTAAAGCTTAATTCGCCTAAGGTATTTGTAACGGGTTTTGATAGAGAAAACTTAAGGATTAATATAGTTAAAGGTATAGAGAAAAAGAAGTTTTTAGTTAACTATATAAAAAATAATATTAATGACTCTGGAATAATATATGCAGCAACAAGGAAAGAAGTAGAAAGTATATATGATTTATTAAAGAAAAATAAGATTAATGTAGGAAAATATCATGCAGGCCTTTCTAATGATGAGAGAATTAAAAATCAAGAGAAGTTTATAAATGATGAAATTACTGTTATAGTTGCAACTAATGCTTTTGGGATGGGTATTGATAAACCTAATATAAGATATGTCCTTCATTATAATATGCCTAAAAATGTAGAAGGATATTATCAAGAGATAGGTAGAGCTGGGAGAGATGGTGAAGCCAGTGAATGTATTATGCTTTTTTCACCAGCAGATGTTATTACTCAAAAATACTTAATAGAAGTTAGTACTGAAGATCCAATAAGAAAGAATAATCAATATAAGAAGCTTCAACAAATGACAAGCTTAGTTTATATAAATAGCTGTTATAGGAAATATATATTAAATTACTTTGGAGATTCCTATGAAGGGGAATGTGATAATTGTAGTAATTGCTTAAATAAAGGTGAGGTTAAAGACAAAACTATAGATGCTCAAAAAGTTATGTCTTGTATTTATAAGATGAAGAGAAGCTTTGGAGTAGGCATGATTGTAGATGTCCTTAGGGGGTCTAAAAATAAGAAACTTTTTAATTTTGGTTTTGATGAAATAAGCACTTATGGGATTATGAAAGAATATTCAAGTGATGGATTAAAAGAATTTATAAATATATTAATTGCTCATGGATATTTAGATGTTAATGAGGAATTTTCAACTGTGGCTTTAAACAATATATCTTTTAAAGTTATAAAAGGTGAGGTTGAAGTTTTACTTAAGGAAGTTAATATTGAAAGTAATAAAGTAGAGAATAATGACTTATTTGATAAATTAAAATACTTAAGACGTGAAATAGCTGAAGAAGAAAAGAAGGCTCCATATATGATATTTGGTGATGGTACTTTAAGAGAGATGAGTATAAAGTATCCTATAAATAAGGATGAAATCCTTCAAGTATCAGGAGTTGGAGAGGTTAAGTATGAGAGATATGGTGAAAGATTTATAGAAATCATTAGAGACTATGTAGTTACAAATAATATTAAGAAGGAAGTAGCAATAGAGGAAGTACAATTAGAAGAAATAGAAGATGATTACTTTGAAGTGAATAGTGATAATGAGCTTTTAGAAAAACTTATAAAAATAAGAGAAGAATTAGCTAAAAAGCTTAACCTACCTGTATCAATGGTTTTAAGTAAGAATACATTAAAAGAAATAAGTGGAAGATATCCTGATAATTTAGATAAACTTAAAGATATAGGCGGAATTGGGCCAAAGAAGATTGAAGGCTATGGTCAGCAAATAGTTGAAGAAGTTAATAATTATATTATTGAAAAAGGTATTGAACCTACGTGGAAAGAAAAGAAGAGGAAAAAGCTTATTATAGACGGAGAAACTAGGGCGTCTTCTGAAATAGCCTTAGATAGACTTAATATGGGGGAGGAGATAGAGGATATATCAGAGGATATGGAAGTATCAATTTCAACTATATTAGGATATGTTACAGATTATATAAAGATAACAGGAGATTATAGTATTAAGATAGACCTAGATAAGTACTATGATAAAGAAAATGAAGATATAATTTTAAACTCTATTAATAAAAATGGAATAGATAAAATTCAAGTTATTAAAAAGAGTTTACCAGACTATATTAAATATGAAGCTATTAGAGCTGTAATACTAAAAAACAAGTTTATGAATGAGAATATATCTTAATGAATAATTAATGAAAGAATAGAGAGAATAGATAATTATCTATTCTCTCTATAATTAAAATATATACTAATTTTTATAAATTATTCTAAGTCCTTTCCATCACTAGCAATGACTTTTTTATACCATTCAAAAGAATCTTTTTTAATTCTTTTTTGTGTTCCGTTTCCTAAATCATCACGATCAACGTAAACAAATCCATAGCGTTTGCTCATTTCTGCGCTAGATGAACTTACAATATCAATTGGTCCCCATGCACAATATGCGAATATCTCAACTCCATCTTTTAAACATTCATTGATTTGCTCAATATGTTTTCTATAGAAGTCAATTCTATATGGATCATGGATTTTTCCATCTTCTTCTATGGTGTCAAGTGCTCCAAATCCGTTTTCACCAATCATTAAAGGCACTTGATAGCGATCCCAATATTGAGATAAACAGTTGTAAAATCCTAATGGATCCATACGCCATTCCCATGGTGTTGGTTCTAGATTTGGATTTTGTAGCGCATCAGTTGGATTCATAGTGCATTTTTCAGCATCAAGAATTCTAGAGTAGTAATAACTGATTGCTAAAAACTCCATCTTGTTTTCTCTTAATAAATCTAAATCCCCATCTTCCATTTTAATATCAATCTTGTTTTCTTTAAAATAACGAAGAGCATATCCAGGATATTCACCACGTAATTGCACATCTGAGAAGAAGTATTGCATACGGTTACGTTTCATTGTGAATACAACATCTGCTGGTTTACAAGATGCTGGATAGAATGTGCAGTCTGCTAACATTGTACCTATTTTTGCTTCAGGATCAACTTCTTGTGCCAATTGTTTGATTTTAGCACAAGCTACAAATTGATTGTGTACTGCTTGATACATTAATTCTTCCATATTTTCTGCTTGATCTTCATAAATTCCTAGTGATCCAAACTGTACAGTAGGTACTAAATTTACTTGGTTACAAACTATCCAATATTTTACTCTGCCTTTAAAACGATCTAATAATACTTTGGCATAGCGTACAAAGAAATCAATTACTTTACGATTTGCGAATCCTCCATATTCAGTTACTAAATGAAGAGGAATATCGTAATGTGACATAGTGATAATTGGTTCCATTCCATCTTTAATGATTTCATCAATTAGACGATCATAAAACTTTAAGCCTTCCTCATTTGGTTCTAATTCATCTCCTTTTGGGAAAATTCTTGACCATGAAATACTTGTACGGAATGTTTCAAAGCCCATTTCTTGAAGTAATGCTAAGTCTTCTTTATAGGTATGATAGAAGTTAACGCCATAACGCTTTGGGAAATAACTTTCTTTATCAGCAATTAATTTTTTAATTCCTTCTAGTGTTCCTCCACCTTCTTTAGTTATTTTTGCACGGTTGATGTTCTTATCATACGCATGAATATCTGATGTAGATAATCCTCTTCCGTCTTTATCAAATTCTCCTTCGCTTTGACATGCAGCTGATGCGCCACCCCAAAGCATGTGATTTGGAAATCCTGTTGTTCTTTTCATATAATTTACTCCTTTTTATACTAAATCTTCTCCATTTGATTTGATTAATTTTTGATACCAGTAGAAGGAATCTTTACGAATTCTTTTACACTCCTTTGGATCATCATCTGTTCTATCTACATAAATAAATCCATAACGCTTTTTCACACCGTTACTTGTAGATAATAAGTCAATAGCAGACCAAGGACAGTAAGCTAATACTTCTACACCATAATCAATGGCTCTTTTCATTGCTTTTACATGATCTCTTAGGTAATTGACACGATAGTCATCGTGAATTTTTCCATCTTCAGTTAATGTATCAAATGCACCTAATCCATTCTCGGTTATCATAAGTGGTTTGTTGTAACGTGTGTAGATATCACGGAAAATATATTCTAATCCAGTTGAATCTATTGCCCAATCCCAATCTGTTGTATCTAGTTCAGGGTTTTTACACATTTGGTAGAATCCTGGATGTGTTTCAAATCCATCAATGGCTCCTTTTTTACCTGACCAATTTACTCCTGACCAACGCATTGTTTCATCTTCTGGACACGCTTTTGCACACTCACTTGCATAGTAGTTTAATGCTAAGAAATCAGAATATCCTTCTTTAATTAATTCCATATCACCATCTTCAATTACAGGTGCTAATCCATGTTGCTCTAAATAAATTTGAGCTGATTTTGTATAGAATCCTTTGAAATAAATATCTAAATAATATGCATTTCTTAAATCATGTGCATTTTGTGCTGCCATTACATCTTCTGGTTTACTTGTTAGTGGATAAACTGGTGCATATCCAATAGCAGCTCCTACTAATCCTCCAGGAACTAGCTCATGTACTAATTTACAAGCAATAGCATGTGCTAAGTTCATATGATGGTTAATTTGATAACGTAATTGATTATTATCCCTCATACTTTCTGGAATAAAACATTTTTGTGTCCAGTATTGAACGATTATGCTTTGTTCATTTATTGTTGTCCAATATTTTACTTTATCTTTGAATTCATTGATTATATATCTAGCATAGTATTCAAAATCTTTTACAACTTCTCTACTAATCCATCCATTATATTTTTCAACTAATGCCCAAGGTAAGTCGTAATGATATAATGTAATAATTGGTTCAATACCATTTTTGATTAGCTCGTCGATTAAGTCACGGTAGAATTGAATTCCTTTTTCATTTACTTCTCCCACACCATCTGGGAATACACGAGACCATGATATTGAGAAACGGTAAGTATTAAATCCCATTTCTTTCATTAAAGCAACATCTTCTTTATAGTGATGATAATGATCACTTGAAATATCAGCTGTTGCAAAGCCTCTTTCTTTGTAGTTCTCTTTGTTGATAATGTCTTGTTGTGAAGCTTTTTTCCCATCCTCATAAGCTGCACCTTCTACTTGATAAGCACTTGTTGCTGCTCCCCAAAGGAAATTTTCAGGAAATTTTTTACTTGTCATAAATTTAATCCTCCTCTTTCTTTTTAATTATTTAATAAATTAAACTGCCATTCGAGGAAAATACGTTCATAGAATGTTATGTTTAAATTTATATATATATTATGAGACATATTTGAATATTCTCTCAACTCATGTTTTGCACTTTATGGTGAAAGTAATTAGATTTACGGATTAATATTTTATTTGATTCAACATAGAAATGAGATATTAAAGGAGGGAAAGAAGAGTAGCTCAAACTTTCACTAGAAAATAAAGAAAGTGCACAAACATTTCTGCTTATGCACTTTATAATTAATGTGTTAATTAATGAGCTATTTATTTTTTATTATATCCAAGATATCAATTAGTTCACTTGCGATACGTACTTCACTATTGATAGTCATCAGTGTATCTTGTGCATGAGTAAATAATAAACTATATGAATATGATATCCCTCTACTTTCATTTTGAATAACATTTGTTTGGGATACATGAGCTAAACGAATATTTTCTTTTGCTTTCGCAAGTTCTTCTCTAGCTTTATCAAATTCAAATTTTTTCGCATGTGCAAGTGATTTTTCTGCATTTAAACGAGCATCTCCAGCATGTAAAATAATTTGCATTGCAACAGAAACTAGTTCATTTTCTTCAAATTCTTCTACTATTTTAGACATAACTTAAACCTACTTTCAATTTTTTTGTTTATTTTAATTTAGTTTTCTTGTATTTCACCATCTTCAGTCATACATTGTTTTTCATATACCTTAAAGAATGGGAACCAAATCATTAAGTACACAATGAATAATACAACAGCCCAAAGAATTCCTCTCATATCTTGTGTAATCATAACTGTTGAAATAGGCACTGGCACCTGTCCAACTTGATTTAATGTTGCTGGGATATTTAACCAACCTATTCTCATAATAAAGTATACAATTGCTGGTCCAACAATGGTATTAATCCACATAGGTAACATTAATATTGGATTAAATACAATTGGAGCTCCAAACATAATTGGTTCATTTATGTTGAAAATAGAAGGTCCAATAAAAATTCTTCCTAATGTTTTTAAACGAGATGATTTTGAGAATGCCATTAATACATTAAGGCCAAGTGTTGCTCCCATACCACCCATTGTAATTAGTGCAGCTGTGAATACGGTTTCACTAGTAGCGATGTTTGTTGGTGCAAGGCCATTTGCAACTGCTTCAATATTTGCTTGTATACCAGCTAAGTATATTGGTGTTGAAACTGCTCCAAATAACCAAGAAGATATACCCATTGTATATAAGAATGCAGGAATAAAGCAAAGTAATATAAATCCATACCAAGTTTGTCCAAAACTTTGTAATGGTGAGAATATCCATAATACCATTTCAAAAATATCCATTCCTAAATCTCTTGTAAGAATCATTCCAATTCCTAAGGTAATTATAGTAGGAATAATATAATTTATCCATCCTGTTACAAAGTCAGGGATTTTTGTTGAGTTTTCTAATACATGTAATTTAGAATAAAGATTAAAAATTATAGCTGTAAATAATCCAGCAAAAATACCAACTGCAATACCAGTTGCTCCTAATCTTCCACCGGTAATAATCATATTTCCAGCTTCATCATATGTAGGCATGACAAACATGATTAGTACTGCAATGGCAACCAATCCACAATTTGTAGTATAGAATGGTTTTCCTAGTTTCTCCATAACTTGTTGTGCTACCATAAATGCAATAATTAATGATATTAGTCCAAAACTATAGTCTGCAATCATACCTAAATCTGGTAATTGAGGTATGTAAGATCTAAATACATTATAAAAATAAATTACTGAACCTGTTAAGATAAATGGTATTATTTTTTGCATAGAAGATGAAACTGCAGCAATCCAAGGTTTACTACAAATCTTATTCATACCTGGCGCAAAGGAATTTGAAAGCCAATTCATAAACTTTTTCATAATAAATTTTCCTCTCTATAAATAATTAATTCTTTTATTATTTTATAAAATGCTGTATAATATATTTGATAAGATGTATATCTTTTCAAAGCTAGGGGTGGTATCTTAGCTTTTTTTTATGCATTTCAACTAATTATACGTTTTATCCGTTAATTGTTGATATTGCTAAATCTAATAATGCTTCTCCATTTAAAGTTGCATATATCGTTTGTGGAATTATAACAACTGGGACATTATAAGGCCTTGCCATTTCTTCAAAACTAGCTTTTTCATTTTCATAGTGTGGGCCTACCATTAAAATATCAATTGAATTCATGTAGCTTGCAATATCTGAAGCACTTCTTGCTTCAATATTTACAGAAATATTTCTTTTTTTTGCGACACCTCTTGTACGTTGTGCAAGAAATCCACTTGACATTCCAGCTCCACAACATAATAAAATTTTCAATTCTTTCATATTAACACTCCCTTTTAAACATTTGTGTCTTTCGACATTTTCATTATGCATCTTTTTTTTTTAGTCTGCAATTTATGTTTTGCACCGCTCAGTGTAATTCTTAAAGTGAAAAAATAACAATTTATTGTATAATTATAGTAGAATGATTTATTTATGCTTTATATAATTTACAGTAGATTCATTTATTACCGAAGATTAAAAAGGAGACAACCTATGAAACCGAATCAAATAAAATTAGTATCTTATTTATTAGAACAAAATAATCCCGTTACCTCAACAGTATTGGCTAAGCAACTGCAAATTAGTGTTCGAACAATAAAAAACTATGTTAATGAAATTAATTTACAGGGTAAAACTAAGGTAATCTTATCTACTAATTCTGGATATCAAGTCAATCGAGAACTTGCAAAACAGCTACTTATGAGTGAAAAGAGTGAAATTCCTCAAAATTATTTAGATCGCTCATTTTATATTATTAAGAAACTATTAATTGAACATATACCACATTTAGATTTATATGAATTATGTGAAACATTGTATATATCTTACTCAACACTAAAACTTGATATAACAAAAATGAATCAGGCTTATTCGAAGTTTCATATTAGTTTTGTCTGTAAAAATGATCAGCTTAGAATATTAGGTGAAGAAAAACATAAACGTAAATTAATTAGTCACTTTTTATTTGAAGAAGCAAATCATAAATTTATAGATTTAACAGTTTTAAAAAGTTGTTTTCAGGAAGATGGAGTTGATGAACTAAATCAGATTATCCATTCTATATTTAGAAAATATAATTACTATATAAATGACTTTTCATTATCAAATATAATTTTGCATTTAATGATATTAATTGATCGTGTTTTATATGGAAATTCTATTCAGTCAAACAACAATATTACAATTGAGGATGAGATAGAAAGAGCTCTTGTGAATGATATTAGTGAGAGCTTAGAAAGTACTTTTAATCTATGTTTAAATGAAAACGAAAAATTCGAAATATATATGCTTTTCAAAACAAATGCAAATCAATCTTTGTCTAAAAATATGAGTGATTTAAAAAAATTTGTAGGGGATGATATTTTAAATATCACGCATAAAATTATTACTTCTGTTAATGAAGTGTACTTGCTTGATTTATTAAATGATACATTCTTAATACCTTTTGCTTTGCATTTGAAGAATCTTTTTGAAAGAAGCAAAAATAATAGTTTCACAAAAAACCCTATGGTAGAAAATATTAGGAAACAATGTCCGACTATTTATGATATTGGTATTTATATATCACTTCGACTAAAAGAATTAAATAAAATGGAAATTCCTGAAGATGAGATTGCTTTTATTGCTTTACATATAGGCGCAGAAATCGAACGAAAAAAAGTGAATGATGAGAAGATTCGCTGTGTTATCTTATGTCCAGAATATATGGGAATGCAGACAAAGTTATATAATGAAATATTAATTAATTTTAGTAATCATTTAAATATAGTTGCAGTAGTTTCATTTCCATACCAACTTGAAGCCTTAAAATTTGATTTATTAATTACTACAATAAAAATTGATGAAAGCCCTAATTATAAGATTTTTAATATTTCTCCTTTTGCAATTCAGATTAATAAAAAAGAGATGTACAATGTTCTTGATGAAATACAACAAAATGCGAAAAATTGCATATTGAGAAAAAACTTTCACTATTTTTTCAATAAAGATTTGTTTTTTTTAGATCCTGTTGAATCATCGAAAGAGGATTTAATAAAAAATATTTCAGAATTGATGCAAGAACAAGGCTGTGTTAATGATGATTATTTACAGAATGTTTTAGAACGAGAAAAAGCAAGTTCAACTGCATTTGGTAACATCGCAATACCTCATAGTGTACATATGAATGCAATTAAAACTACAATCGCTGTTGTAATTAGTAAAAATGGATTTCGATGGGGAGAAAGCCATGTGAATATAGTATTAATGATTGCTATTAACAAAATCGACAAAAAAATATTCAGAGAATTATATGAAGCTTTAATTGCTCTATTTACAGATAATTCAATTGGAAATATAGTAAAGAATTGTAATTGTTTTAATGATTTTGAGTCTATAATATATTCATCCACAGAAGCTAATAAAAATAAAAAATAGTAGTTAATTAAAGTTAAAGGAGCTACTATGACATTTATATTTATTTCAAGTATAAATGTCATAGTAGCTCTATATATGTTGTATTAAAAGTTGAGAATATTAGGATATTATTTATTTAACATATCTAATATCTCATCTTCTGGAGTGGAAGAATCGCAACGAACTTCAACTTCATTATTCTTTCTAACAATAAAACCTGGTACAGTTACTATATTATATTTTGATCTAAATGTTTTAAGATTATCATCTGAAGAATCTTGGCTATCTACATAATAAATAGTTGTATTGATTTTATCAGTTAATCCACTTAATTTCTTAGCAAATTTGCGACAAAACGGACAAGTTTCTCTACCTATATAAACTACAGATAAATCTTCAGTAGACAGTAACTTATCTGCTTCTGAAGAAAGTATCTTTTTAAATTTCTGTATATCTTCTATATAACTGTTTTTTTCAAACATATTATTACCTCCTACCCTTTTAGAATATTATACCAAAACCAAATTATTACATCAAATTAATTGGATATTTAGAATCATAAACAAAAAAGGAACTATCTTAAAGACAGCTCCATATCTGTTATAGCTTAAATTAAATCATCTAATCCATTTACTGTAGTTTGTTCATTCTCATGGATAGGAATAACTATATATTTTTGCCCATCAATCATTTGGGACTTTATTTGAGGTATTTTTTCAGGTTTTACATGAAGTATAACATCATATTCAGAATCAATTTTATCATCTGACTGGATATTTTCTTGAGTTTCTTCTGTAACAGCTTCTACTGTTTCTTCTAAATCATTATCTTTAGATTCTTCTAAATTAGATTCAACAGAATCTTCTAAAGCAGAGTCATCATTATTATCTGATAAAGTAGCAGATTCCTTATCTATAGCAACTTCTTGCTTAACCTGCTCAAGTCTATTTTGTAAAATCTCAACTTGTTTTTCAAGTCTTTCTTCTCTTTTTCTTTGCTCATTTGCTTTAAGTACTTTTGTATCAATTAAGTTTTCTGCTAATGGAAGGTCATCACCAAAACATTCAACATAAGATTTCTCTATCTTAGAAGTAAGTTCTTCTGGGATTCCACTTTCTATTAAAAGATTTTGAATATCCTTATTTGTTAATGTTATAGGTTCAGAGTCTGGATCATCGTATATAGCATTATATTCATCAATAATATTATTTAAATTATCCTGTACTTCCATAAATATTTTATCTGCTTTTTGTTCATCAGCACCGAAGGAATCTTTAATAATTGATTGGAAGGTATCCTTCTGAATAGCAGCAGTTTGCTTTGAATAACAACCTAAAGCATTTTCCATTAACTCTGGATGAGTATCTTTAGCATTCTTTGTATAATACATAATGGAGTTAACATCTGAACTACGATTAATAAATGCAGGGAATATAAAACCGTTAGTTGGATTTTCAACTACCCAATCTCTTATACGTGCTTTTATTTTATTTTCTTCTTCAAAGTATCTAAGGCCTGGATCTGAAAGCGAAACAGGACAAATTGCGCATAATACATATTCATATACTTCTTCAGATTCATCTAGCTTTAGGTTATCCTTTGTCTTTGTAATGACATCGTAAGCATCATGAAAAATAAGTATTAAAAAGTTACCAGTATAATCATAGCTTTCAATAATAGAGTTATAAAAATCATCTAATAGGGAGTCATCCTTAAGCTGACTGTTTTTTAATTGCATAAGAGAAACTTGCTTTTCATTTATAAGGTCATCATTAAATGGAAAGTTAAGCTCTAAAATATTATTTCCTATAGTACCAGAAAGAACTTTCTTAGCAATTTCCAAGTACTTAAAGTATTCATCTTCATCTAAATTTAAAAATGTTTCTCTAAATTTTAAAATAATATGTTTTTCTCCACTAACGTAGCAACCACACATTTTAGTAAAGGTACAATAATCTTTCTTTAAACGTTTTTTTAGTTCAAGTATATCTTTTTTTCTCATATATAAACTCCTCAATGTATTTTTATATTTGAAGTTCAGCTATCTAAATCAGAGATTTAGAGTCTTAGGGGAAACTCCTTCTCACATACGTTCGAATGAGTAAGTTCGAATAGCTAAATCAGAGATTTAAAGTCTTACTTAAGTATAAGCTTTTTTTAAAGTTAAATAAAGATTTTAACTTTTATTTAGTTTTACTAATGGAATAAATAAAATAAGTAAATACTAATTATATATTATTAACGTATTAGGGAGGAAAATATGAGTAAGGAACTTCAGAAGAATATTGGGTTTTTAGCTGCCTTGTCTACAGTTGTTGGAGTAGTTATAGGTTCGGGGGTGTTTTTTAAGCCACAGGCAATATATACTGCTACTAATGGGGCACCAGGTCTTGGGCTTATAGCTTGGGTTTTAGGAGGTCTTATTACTATAGCTGGAGGGCTTACAGCTACTGAAGTATCTGCAGCTATACCAAGGACTGGTGGCATGATGATTTATATTGAAGAGGTATATGGAAAAAGCTTAGGTTTCCTAACTGGTTGGATGCAAACAGTTTTATTTTTTCCTGGTACTATTGCAGCTTGTGCTGTAATATTTGCACAACAATCTTCAGAGCTTTTAGGCTCTACTTCAGATAATATGATACTTGTATTACCTATAGCAGTAGGAATAATATTATTAACTGCGCTCTTAAACACTATAGGTTCATCCTTTGGAGGCTATATTCAAACTATAGCAACAGTTGGGAAATTAGTTCCATTAGTATTAATTATTATATTTGGATTTATAAGAGGGAATAGCACATCAGTATTTAATCCAATGGTGGGAAGTGGTGTGAATACTATAACAACTTTAGGGCAAGTGCTAGTATCTACATTATTTGCTTATGATGGATGGATAAATGTTGGAGCTATTGCTGGAGAAATGAAAAATCCAGGTAGGGATTTACCAAGGGCTATAGTAGGTGGTTTATCATTAGTAATGGCAGTTTATTTAGCTATTAATATTGCTTATTTATGGGTAGCACCAGCAAGTGATTTAGCGATGGTTACATCACCAGCATCTCTTGTAGCAACAAAAATTTTTGGAGCAATTGGAGGTAAGGTAATTTCTATCGGTATATTAATATCTGTATTTGGTACATTAAATGGATACTTATTAACTGGTCCTAGAGTTGCATATGCATTAAGCAAAGATGGATTATTACCTGGAAGCAAAATGCTTATAAAGGTAAATAAGGGGAGTTCACCTTATAACGCTATATATTTAATTTCAATTCTTGCTAGCATATATGCTTTAACAGGACAATTTAATCTACTAAGTGATTTAACTGTATTTGCAATATGGGTATTTTATGTACTTACTTTTATAGGAGTAATTATACTTAGGAAAAGTAAGCCTAATCTTAATAGGCCGTATAGAGTTCCGCTATATCCTATAATTCCTTTAGTAGCGATATTAGGAGGAGGATTTGTTGTAATAAATCAGTTACTTACATCACCTATTATAGCTTTAGGTGGAATTATTATTACTACTATAGGATTTCCAATTTATAAATATAGAAGTAAGAAGAATAATCAGTGAAGTTAGTAGTTAATAAAATCATCAGATTAAAATAATACAATAAATTGTATAATTATTTTAATATATATATGATTAAGTTATGCTAATAAAGTCAATAATAATAAAGAAAAGAGGACTGCTAGTGTAAATAACATATCCTCTTTTCTTTATTAAGTTATATTAAGGAGCAAGTATTCCGAAGAATCCACCAATTATTCCTATTACTAGTAATAAGCCTATACAAGCAACAGGAGTCCATTTTTTCTTCTTAATTAAGAAGTATAACATTAGTGTCATAAGTAGTGGAATCATTTGAGGCAGAACACCGTCTAATATATTTTGAATATTAATTACAGCATCTCCATTTGGTATTTCAATAGTTAAGCTTGTTGCACCATAGTTTGAAGTAAGAGCTCCAACTATAAATACACCTAGCATTGAAGCTGAACGTGTAAATTCTTTAGCATTTTTAGTTAAAATATCAATAGCCTTTGAACCTAAGTTATATGACCAATGCATTAACCAATATCTAATTCCAAATTGAACAGCATTAAATATTAATAAGAATAATATTGGACCAGCCACAGAGCCCTCAATAGCCATATTGGCTGTAATACCAGCAGTAATTGGAACTAATGTAAGCCAGAAAATAGCATCTCCAATACCACCTAAAGGACCCATTGCAGCAACGCGGACAGCTCTTATAGTATTAGTATCAGCTTTTTGTTGTTCTAATGATAATATTATACCCATAACAAAAGTAACAAGGAAAGGATGAGTATTAAAGAATTCTAAGTTATGTTTCATAGACTTAGAAAGATCTTCTTTATCAGTATGGATTTTCTCAAGTCCAGGTAATATTCCATATAACCAACCACCAGCTTGCATTCTCTCATAGTTAAATGAAGCTTGTAAGAATAATGAACGCCAAACCATTTTATTTAAAGTTTTCTTATCAAGTTTTGGTGCAGGAGTCAAATCATTATATAATGTAGTATTAGATTCCATCTTCGTCGTCTCCTCCTATTCCTATATTTGCTGTAGCAGATTTCATTTTTACATTAGTTTGGAAGTCGTAGATAGCAACTGCAATTCCGATAAACGCAATTAATAATAATGCTGATCCAGATAAACCTTCTATTCTTCCTATAATAGTTGCAACTGCAAAACCTGCAAAGTAAATTCCCCATAAGTCCTTTGATAACATAATACGTAATAAAATTGCAAATCCAACATAACGCATCATTTTACCAGCGGCGCTAAGTCCATTCATAATTCCTTGGTATTTGTCTGATAAAGCTGATAAAGTTTCACCAGCAGCATTACCACCGATTAATCCTATAACAACTATAATTGCAAATGCTAATCCTAAAGCAGCCATTGCTCCATAGTTAATCATTTCAATACCTTTTGGATTTGCCTCATCAGCATACTTGTCAGCCTTTGACATTAATGGTGACATAAGTGTAAATAAGAAAGTAACAAAATATTGCCCAATTAATGCAAATGGAACAGCTAGTCCAACGGCGGCCGATGGCTCTAATTTAGAAGAAATAGCAAATATTACTGCCATTATTCCTCCAAGAACAGGATTTGGAGGTTGAGCCCCTCCTATAGGCATACTTCCAATTTGGATTAATTGATAAGTACCACCAACTATAAGTCCAGTGTTTAAATCTCCAAGAATTGCTCCAACAACAGCTCCGGATACGATTGGTTGATATAATGATTCCAAGAAACTAAATTGGTCAATACCTGCTATAAAAGCAAATACTGCAACCAACAGAATTTGTATAATATTAAAATCCATGTGGCATTCTCCTTCCGTATTATTTAAAAATCTTTTCGATATTTTCAGAACTTTCAGTAGGAACTCTTCTTATTTCAAGTTCTACTCCTAGTTCTTTTAACTTTCTGAATGCTTCTACGTCTTTGTCATCTACTGCAACTGATCCAGCAACTTGTCTTTTTCCTTCAGCCATATGCATATTTCCAATGTTGACCTTTTTTATAGGAACTCCCCCTTCAACAAGTCTTAATACATCAGAAGGGTTTTCGCAAACTATAAATATAAGTTGTTTAGCACTAGCTTTGTGAATAGTATTTATAGTTTTCTCTATTGTCCAATAACGAGTTGATGCATAAGATGGTGCACACATATCCATTAGACCTTGTCTAAGTTTATCTTCGGCTACAACATCATTTGCAACTAGAATTAAGTTTGCACCAATAGAACTGCACCATTGAGTTGCAACTTGTCCATGAATCAATCTGTTGTCTATTCTTGTTAGTACAATATTTGGCATAATATCACCTCCCTTATTTTTGTAAGTAAACCTTTATTTTGGTCCTCAAAATTATTATATAGATTAAAGAAGTTAGAATCTTTACACTTTTTAGTATATATTTTATTGTTTTTAACAACGTTTTCA
>OGSQ01000195.1_pt1 | contig 36167 bp, 35 predicted proteins | sample 1573921 | NCBI WGS metagenome assembly OGSQ01 (sample SAMN03295832, study PRJEB24534) | human gut metagenome | isolation source: fecal sample 7 from infant 4 | host: Homo sapiens | place: USA: Pittsburgh, PA | collected 2014-07 | reverse complement strand
GTCCTAAAGACAACCCAAATAAAATTCTTTACTTTTTATTGTGCAAAAGCACATTGAAATTTATTTCTTTTTATAAGTACTTATCATTAATAGTGAAATCAATATAGCAAGTAGTAATCCTCTAGCTATATTAAAACCAACAACGTTAAGACCTAGGAAATCAATTAAAACATATCCTATTATATAAACTGTACAACAAATTACAACCCATATAACTTTTCCTTTTGTCTCTTTAGGTGCTTTAATTTTAAGTTTGCCTTTAGAAAGTAAGAATCTTATTATTCCGTTAAAAATTAAACTAAAAACTATAAATGACGATATAAGAATAAATACATTTTGCAAATTAGTTGCTCCTTTCAGTGTAATAAAAATATTATAACATTTTTTAATTAATAAGTTGTAACTTTATTATGAATATAAATATTATTACAAATATTAAAAATGAATTGAAACCGTTGACGATACATCGATGAAGGTGTATAATTTAATTGCAATGATGGATGGTGATTGTTTAAGTACAAGCTAGACCTATTTGTATGTAAATACCTAACAGATGGTTGGGTCTATTTTATATACAAGTAGGTTTTTTTATTTAATTATACAAGTTGTAATAAAGTTTTTATATATTATTAAGTTAATTCATTAACTGTATTAATTTAATTTTAACAAGGAGGAAGAAAAATGGGATTTAGAGAAGATTTTTTATGGGGAGGAGCAACAGCTGCAAACCAATGTGAAGGCGGATATAATGAAGGGGGAAGAGGACTTGCAAATGTAGATGTAGTTCCTATCGGTAAAGATAGATTCCCTGTTATTGCCGGGGAAATGAAGATGTTTGATTTTGATGACGAACATTTCTATCCAGCAAAAGAAGCTATAGATATGTATCATACTTTTAAAGAAGATATTAAGCTATTTGCAGAAATGGGATTTAAGACTTATAGATGTTCAATTGCTTGGAGTAGAATTTTTCCTAAAGGAGATGAAGAAACTCCAAATGAAGAAGGATTAAAATATTATGAAGAGTTATTTAAGGAATGTAAGAAGTATGGAATTGAACCATTAGTTACAATAACTCACTTTGATTGTCCAATGCACTTAATTAAAACTTATGGTGCATGGAGAAGTAGAAAAATGATAGGTTTCTATGAGAACTTATGCAATGCCATATTCAATAGATATAAAGGTTTAGTTAAGTATTGGCTAACATTTAATGAAATTAATATGATACTTCATGCACCTTTTATGGGAGCAGGTATATGCTTTGAAGATGGTGAAAACAAAGAACAAGTTAAGTACCAAGCAGCTCACCATGAGTTAGTAGCAAGTGCCTTAGCTACTAAAATTGCTCATGAAGTTGATCCAAATATGATGGTTGGATGTATGCTTGCAGCTGGAGATACTTATCCATATACTTGTAAACCAGAAGATGTTTTAGAAGCTATGAATAAAAATAGAGAAAACTATTTCTTTATAGATGTTCAATCTAGAGGACAATACCCAGCTTATGCATTAAAGGAAATGGAAAGAAAGGGTATAAAAATAGATATAACTGAAGAAGATAAGGAACTATTAAAGAATAATACAGTAGACTTTATTTCCTTCTCGTATTATTCTTCAAGATGTGCAAGTGCTGATCCAGAAGTAAATAAGTTAACAGAAGGTAATATATTTGCATCTTTAAAAAATCCACATTTAAAGGCAAGTGAATGGGGATGGCAAATAGATCCATTAGGATTAAGAATCACATTAAATACTATATATGATAGATATCAAAAACCACTATTTATAGTGGAAAATGGTCTGGGAGCTGTTGATGTACCTGATGAAAATGGTTATGTAGAAGACGACTATAGAATTCAGTATTTAAAAGAGCATATCCAAGCTATGAAGGAAGCTGTTGATTTAGATGGAGTAGATTTACTTGGATATACTACATGGGGCTGTATAGATTTAGTTAGTGCTGGTACTGGTGAAATGAAAAAGCGTTATGGATTTATCTATGTAGATAGAGATAACGAAGGAAATGGAACTTTAAAGAGAACTAAGAAAAAGAGCTTTGACTGGTATAAGAAAGTTATAGCTTCAAATGGTGAAGAACTTTAATCAATAAAAAATGAGCAATTAGTGTATATAGTTAAATCTTCAAATCGATTCGATTCAGCTGAAGCTATATACACTTAAATTGCTTATTTTTTATTTTTAATTTATAACATTTGTTAAACTATGTATTGTTCAGAAATATATGAAATTAGGAGGTTGTAATGGAATATATTAAACTTGGAAGCTCAGATTTAAATGTTTCTAGAATTTGTCTTGGATGTATGGGGTTTGGAGATTCAAAACAAGGAATGCATTCATGGACTCTTGATGAGGAGAAGTCCTTTGAGATAATAAAAAGAGCACTTGAAGAAGGAATAAATTTCTTCGATACTGCAATTAGCTATCAGAGCGGTACTAGTGAGAAGTATCTTGGAAGAGCTTTAAAAAAATTAGTGAATCGTGAAGATGTTATAATTGCTACAAAATTTCCACCAAGAAATACAGCTGAAATAAAAAGCAATATTAGTGTAGAAGAGCATATTAATAATATGTTAAATAAGAGTTTATCGAATCTTGAAACTGATTATATAGACTTATATATTTGTCATATGTGGGACTACTCTTCAGGAATAGAAGAGGTATTAGAAGCGTTACACGAGCAAATTACTTTAGGAAAAATACGTTATATAGGAATATCAAATTGCTTTGCATGGCAACTAGAAAAAGCAAATTGTATAGCTGAGAAAAATGGATGGAGTAAATTTATTTCTATTCAAAATCACTATAATTTACTCTTTAGGGAAGAAGAACGAGAGATGGTACCTTGTTGTAAAGATGGTAACATAGCTATGACTCCATATAGTTCACTTGCTTCTGGTAGATTGATAAGAGACTGGTCAGAGAAAACTAAGAGACTTGAGGAAGATTCATTTGCCAAAGGTAAATATGACTTAACAGAAGAGCAAGATAAAATAATTATTGAACGTGTGGCTGAAATTGCAGAAAAGAAAAATATGACACGAATTCAAATAGCACTAGGGTGGTTACTTTCAAAAACTACATCTCCGATAGTTGGTGCAACAAAAATCTCCCATATTGAAGAAGCTATTAAAGCAATTCCTGTAAAATTAACAGAGGAAGAAATAGATTACTTAGAAGAGGCATATGTCCCTCACAAACTTGTTGGCATCATGGCTCAAAATAAATAGAGCTATAAGCTCCTAATATTAAAAGACTGTCGATAGTGATAGTCTTTTTGTTTTTCCACTTCATAAATTCTTCATAATTTCTTTAATACTTCTTGCGAATTTAAAAGCTAAATATTTAATTTTAAAATCTAGAATTAGATTATAGATAAGTAATTATACAAGGAGGTTAATAAAATGAAGACTTTAATTATTGTTCCAGCATATAACGAAGAAAAAAGTATTTATAACGTTGTTACTTCAATTAAATTTAATATACCATGGGCAGATGTTGTAGTTATAAACGATGGGTCAAAAGATAACACTTACTTGGAGGCTAAAAAGGCAGGTGCCAAGGTTATAAATTTAATTGAAAACTTAGGAATAGGGGGAGCAGTGCAAAGTGGATATATTTATGCCTTAAAGAAGGAATATGATATTGCTGTCCAAGTTGATGGTGATGGACAACATAATCCAGCAGATTTAAATTTGCTTTTAAGAGAAATTGAAAAAGGGAATACAGATATGGTTATTGGATCTAGATTTGTTGAAGAAACAGGATACAAAGCAAGTGTTTTTAGAAATATAGGTATAAAGTATTTTTCAAATTTAGTTTCTAAGTTATGTGGGAAAAGTTATTATGACACTACCTCTGGATATAGGCTAGTAAATAAAAAGGGAATAGAACTATTTTCTAGTTATTACCCAAAAGATTACCCAGAAGTTGAAACGATAGTTTATGCTTGCAAAAAGGGATTAAATGTTAAAGAAGTTAAGGTTAATATGAATGAAAGAGAAGCAGGAAAATCATCAATAACACCTATAAAAGCTATTTACTATATGGCAAAAGTAACAATGTCTACTTTAAATGTCGCCTTTCGAAGTATTTACTAACAAGAGAATAATTAAAATATGAAAATAGTGGGGGATACATTATGGTGTTTATATATATTATTTGCTTATTTTTTATGACATATATTATATATGAAATTATTGATATAAAAAGAAAAGTAATAAGATTAACACAAGAAAATGCGGTGCTTTGGGAATTTATTAAGGAGAATGATAATAAATGACATATGTATTAGTATTTACAAATATTATCTTATTACTATTAGGACAAATAATATGGAAGTTTGGAACAAAGACTATAGATTTCGAAATATCTTTAAAGGGTATATTTAATTTTATTTTTAATCCATATGTACTAGGTGGAGGAATTATATATGTACTAGCAAGCGTATTGTGGATTTATATTTTATCAAAGGAAGACTTAAGTAAGGTATATCCATTACAAAGTCTATGTTACATATTAGGTGTTATTGCAGGTGTATTTATATTTAATGAAAGTATTAATGCTTTTAAAATATTTGGGCTAGTACTTATAGTTGGTGGAGCATTTATTATTAGTTTGAGTTAGGGGATAGGGATATGTTTTCAATACGAAAAGAAGATAAAAAAATAAAAATTGCTTTATTATTAATTGAAGTAATGTTTGCTATTATTGCATTGGTCTATGTACTAAAATTAGGTGACTCTACACTTTTAGGAAGTTTAGAAAAGTTTGATAATGATGATGTTAAATATATTAGAAGTGCATGGAATTTTGCGTGCAATAAAATTATATCTTATGAGAGTGTAACAGAGCCTACAGTTTATATAATGCCTGGCTTAACAGTTGTACTTTCATGGTTCGTTAATCTATTTGGTAAGTTTGATGCAGTCATAGCATTTAGGGTATTTCAAGTAATTATTCAATGTGCATCCTTGTATATGGTGTTTCTTATAGGACGAAAGTTATTCAATAGTAAAGTTGCAATTATTGCTTGTTTAATTAATTCATTATATATTGTTGAGTACTATGTGCCAAGTTTAATTCTTATGGAAACTATCTTTAAGTTTTTATTACTTTTATTATTATATTTAAGTATATATGCAATTGAAAGAAAGAGCATGAGGTTATATGTACTTGCAGCTATAGTATGGAGTTTGGCATGTTTGTTTAGGCCTACAATTGCAGCATATCCAGCAATAATACTATTAATATGGATATTAAGAAAAGAGTATAAATTGAAGGATATGGTTAAATATGCTAGTATAGTTTTAGTGATATTCTGTATAATTATGGCACCTTGGTGGATAAGAAATTATAAGTTATTTAATACTTTTATACCTTTTACTGCATCTTCAGGAAATCCATTTTTACAAGGAACCTTCGTACATTATGATAAAAGTAATGGATTTGGAGTTCCTTATGAAAAGGGTGCCAATAGTATTGAAAGTAATGAAAATGAAATAAAAGCTGGAATAGAAAGATTAAAAATATATGGTAAGAAAGAACCAATTAAGTATATTTATTGGTACACACTGGGTAAGACATTTTATTTTTGGAGAGCACCATTTTACTGGCAAGGAATACTAGGCTTTGTGTTAGCGTTAGTGCAACATATTTTTATAATAGTATCCTCTATATTAGGATTAAGATTGTGTAATAAAAAGAAGCAATGGAACATCAATATAACTATGATTTTAGGAACAATAGTGCTTTTTAACTTAGTTTACTTACCATATTTTACATTTGAGAGGTATTCTTATCCTTTAATGTCCTTACTTTCTATTTTTTCAGGATACGCAATTAATAATTTGCTAGTTAAAAGAAAGAATTCAAAGTAATTAGAAATTCAACAATAAAGAAGGGCTGTAGCATAATGAAAAAGAATAATTATATTGAGATATCTAAAATACAGTTCTGATTAATTAAAGGAAGGTTGTTTGTTATGGAGTATAAGAAAACTATTTTAGTAGTTGATGATGAAAAAGATATAAGAGAAATAATAGAAATATATCTAATGAATGAAGGATATAATGTTATTTCTGCTTGTGATGGAATAGAAGCACTAGAAAAACTAAAAAAAGAAAATATAGATTTAATAATATTGGATATAATGATGCCAAAACTTGATGGGATTAGAACTTGTATTAAAATAAGGGAAGAGAAAAAGATGCCTATTATAATGCTATCAGCCAAAAGTGAAGATGCTGATAAAATATTAGGATTAAATATAGGGGCAGATGATTATATAATAAAGCCTTTTAACCCATTAGAATTAGTGGCAAGGGTAAAATCGCAATTAAGAAGAATTACTAGTTTTAGTGAGTCAAAAGAGATAAGCAGTGAAGAAATTTATATTGATGGATTAAGAATTAATAAAGCAAATAGAGGAGTTTATGTAGATGATAAATATGTAAGATTGACTCCTAGGGAATTTGATATTTTAGAAATGTTAGCTACAAATAGGGGAAGGGTATTAAGTACAGAACAAATATATCAAAAAGTATGGAACGAACCTTTTTATAATTCAGATAATACAGTAGCTGTACATATTAGAAATATAAGAGAAAAAATAGAGATTAATCCTAAGGAGCCAAAGTTTATAAAACTTGTATGGGGAGTTGGATATAAAATTGAAAAGTGATAGGAGAAAAAGGACATTTAAGAGAAGTTTAAAAAGAGAGTTTATGTTATTAAGTATAGTTAGTTTTCTTATAATTGCTATGGGAATTACCTATAGTGCTAGTATAGCAAAAGATAATTATACTGGAAATATTATTAATACCCTTAATAAATCTTATGTTGAAATAGAGAGATATGTTTATAGAAATGATAGTAATAGTGAGGAGTATTTAAAAAGAGTATGTGATTTAAACAATGTAAATGGAGCTATCATAGATGATGTTGGAAATATATATATGAAGTCTAAGGATGTATATGAAGACAAAATTGATGTTGATATGATAAAAGATATATTTACCAATAGATATACAGGTAGAAATTTATATCAAAAATATGATATAAGATTAGATAATGAGGAATATGACTTGTTATTATGGAAAGAGCAAGGTCGTAGTGAGGTGTTAATAGAAATGGTATTATATATTGCTATTAGCTTTATAGTTGCTATAGTAATTATATATATTTATTCATTTAGAAAGGTTAAATATATAGGAAAGTTAACAGAAGGAATAAATGAATTTTCATCTGGCAACTTAGATTATAGAATAATTGAGAATGGAAAAGATGAATTAGGATTTTTAGCAAAAGGGATGAATTCTATGGCTGAGAATTTAAAGAATAGTATAGAATTGGAGCGTAATCAAGAAAAGTTAAAGTCTGAATTAATTACAAATGTTTCTCATGATTTAAGAACACCATTAACATCTATAATAGGATATTTACAACTTATAGATAATGAAAAAACTATAGAAGATGATAGAAAAAGATATGCTAAAATTGCATTAAATAAGTCTTATAAGTTAAAAGAACTTATAGGAGATTTATTTGAATACTCTAAGCTACAATCAAACACAATAGCCATTAATAAATCAAATGTTAATATAATAGAAATTATAGAACAGAGCATTGGAGAATTATATATTGAGGCCATAAAAAGAAATATAACTTTTACTAAAAAGTATGATTATTCAAATCTAACCCTTAATGTAGATTCAATGAAAATAGGAAGAGTATTTGAAAATGTTTTATCAAACTCTATAAAATATGGATTAGAAAATAGTAGTGTATTTATAGGTATTAATGATAGCGTAGAAGAGGTAACAATAAGTGTTGAAAATGAGATAGAACAAGAAGCTTTAGAAGATGTTGATAAAATATTTAATAGATTTTATAGAGGAAATGAGTCAAGAAATTCACAGATTTCTGGATCAGGTCTTGGACTTGCAATAGCTAAAAGTATAGTAGATCTTCATAATGGAGATATTTATGCAGAATGTTATGAAAATCTATTTAAAATTTATGTTAAAATACCAAAGTAATTTATTAGATTTTAAATACAATAGATATCTATAGTATCAAAATATATAGGATATTAAAAAGACTAAGTTTATTTTAGGGGAAAATTACTAAAAGAAACTTAGTCTTTTCTCATTAATACTTATAAAGTAATACTTTTAAACTTGCAGAATGTTACCTTTGCGTGTTTTAAATTAATGTATTATGAAGAATTAAGCTCAAAACTATCTATAAGGTTTTAGAGTGTTTCATTGTGTAAGGAAGGATTATAGGAATTAAAAGATATATTAAAAATATTAATGGAGTAAAATATACATTTAAGAAAAATAAAGGATATAAAAATATGTTATAGACTATTGTATAAAAAAGTATTATCTTATATATTGGGAGTCTAGTTAATAAGATCATAAATGGTAATATCTAATAAGAAAATACAGATGATGCAGGAGGTTTACATGCAGGCTACATATTTAAAGAGCATTTTTGAAGATAAGAAATTTTTAAAAAAGACAATAGCTATTGGAATTCCTATTGCTGTGCAAGCGCTTTTGAATACAACTCTAAATCTTGTTGATACTATGATGATAGGAACTTTAGGGGAAAGCACTATAGCAGCAGTTGGACTTGCTAATAAGGTGTTTTTTGTTTTTACATTATTACTTTTTGGAATTGTAAGTGGTTCATCTATTTTAACAGCCCAATATTGGGGGAAGAGAGATGTTAAAAATATTAGAAGGGTTCTTGGAATATCATTAATCATTGGACTATCTGGAGCAGTTATTTTTATGCTTGCAGGATTATTTATTCCAAAGGCTGTTATGAGTATTTTTACGCCTAGTGAAGGAACTATTTCAATAGGAGCGTCTTATTTAGTAATTGTAGCTTTAAGTTATCCATTAACAGCGATTACAAACTGTTATATTTCACTTTTAAGAGCAACTAATCAAGTTAAAGCACCTGTTTTTATTAGTATAGTTTCTATTTTAGTTAATGTGGTATTAAACTATACACTTATCTATGGTAATTTTGGAGCTCCAAAGCTTGGAGTTCAAGGTGCAGCTATTGCTACAGTAATTGCAAGATTAGTTGAATGTCTTTCTATTTTAGCAGTTGTATATATTAGTAAAGGTCCTGCTGCAGCTAAAATTAAAGAATTAGTTACTTTTGACAAAGAATTTATAAAGAAATACTTTGTAACAGTATCTCCTGTAATAGCTAATGAGTTTATGTGGGGACTTGGAGTAACTATGTATTCATTAGTTTATGGAAGAATGGGAGATGAGGCTGTAGCAGCTATTACAATAACTCAAAATGTTGAGCAGATTTGTGTTGTTATATTCCAAGGGTTAAGTGCTGCAACAGCTGTTATATTAGGAAATGAGCTTGGAGCTAATAAAATAAAAGATGCAGAAAGACACTCAAAAAGCTTTTTTGTACTTCAATTTATGTTAACTATTGTAATGGGAATAGTATGTTTATTAATAAGAACACCATTAATTAATTTATTCTCAGTACCAGAAAATATAGCAATTGACATTACTAGATGTTTAACAGTATTTGTTTGCTATCTTCCTTTTAGAATGTTTAACTTAATTAATATAGTAGGAGTTTTAAGAAGTGGTGGAGATACAAAAGCATCCCTTTTACTAGATATAACAGGAGTATGGTGTGTTGGAATACCATTTGCATTTTTAGGTGGAATAGTACTTGGACTGCCAATATATTATGTTTATGCAATGATAACAATTGAAGAAGTATATAAATTTATTTTAGGGTTAAGAAGATATAAGCAAAAGAAATGGCTTAGAAATATAATTGAGGCTTAAATAGAAGCATATTTAGAGTAAGGGGGCCTTTAAATGAATGAAACTGTTACTAAGGAAGAAGAAGCATATAGGCAAGGGTTAATTAAATCCTTTAGGAATAAGGTGCCAAGTCATAAGATAACTTCAGAATCTTTAAGACTTGGAATAATTCTTGCAATAATTGGAGGATTCTTAGATGCGTACACATTTATAAGTAGAGGTGGAGTATTTGCTAATGCGGAAACTGGGAATATGGTTTTACTAGCATTAGGAATTACTAATGGAAATTATAAAAATGCATTAATGGCAGCTATACAAATATTATTTTTTATAATAGGAGTATTAGTTACTGAAGGAATTAGAGACCTTTCTATGAGAAGATATAAGGGGTATGAAAAAGCAGAAAAGTTAATATTAATTATTGAAGCTACTGTTTTATTTATAATTGGATTTATTCCAGAATCAGTCCCAGATATTTTTGTTACAAGCACTATAGCATTTGTGTCTTCAGTTCAAATTTCCTCCTTTAGAAGTTTAGTAGATTCACCTTATAGTACTACAATGTGTACTGGTAATTTAAGAACTGCATCACAGTCAGCATATTTAGCTATAGTAAAAAAAGATATAGAGGCATCTACTAGGGCAATAAGATATTCACTTATTATTTTAGCCTTTTTAATTGGAGCAGCAATTGGTGGGGGATTAACATTTTTTATAGGTGTAAAATCGGTATGGTTATGCTCTTTATTATTACTAGTATCTAAAATAGTTTATACTATTGATGAGAATAGATTTAAATAATAGAATTATATTTTATACAAATAATTTTTATTGAAATAATTTTAATGTTCGTGTATAATACTTTTAAAACGGCTCGTATATCATCGATAATATGGATCGAAAGTTTCTACCTGCTAACCGTAAATTTGCAGACTACGAGGGATTTGACTTAATTGTGTAACAGATTTATGTGATTTTAATTACTGTTTCTTTTTTGATTAAGACAAGCACCTCGATAGCGGGGTGTTTTTTATTTTACATAAACGGAGGAAAAAGATGAGTAATTTAAAATCAAATGATGGAATTAAACTAACTTATGGTGTAGATGATAATCCATCTTTATCTGAGAAAATTTTATTTGGAATTCAGCATATATTTGCTGCCTTTGGAGGAATTATAGTAGTACCTCTAGTTTTATCTAGTGCTTTAGGTTTTGACACTAAAACAAGCACCGCATTAATAAGTGCTTCAATTTTAGCAGCTGGTCTTGCAACGATAATTCAAGCGAGGGGAATTGGTAAAATTGGTTCAAAAGTTGCTTGTATAATGGGGACAGACTTTACTTTCGTTTCTCCTTCTATTACAGTTGGTTCCACTTTAGGCTTACCTGGAATAATTGGTGCAACTATATTAGGAGCAATTTTTGAAGTGGTTTTAAGCTTTTTTATAAAACCATTAATGAAGTTATTTCCACCATTAGTTACTGGAACAGTTGTATGTTTAATAGGATTAACTTTACTTCCAGTTTCAATAGATTGGGCAGCAGGTGGGGCTGGTTCAGCAGATTATGGTAGTATTAAAAATATTTCTATTGCAATGCTAGTTTTAATTGGAACTTTATTATTAAATAGATACGGTAAAGGAATGCTTAGTAGTGCTTCAATCCTAATTGGAATGGTAGTAGGATACATTGCTTGTATTCCATTAGGGTTAGTAGATTTTTCATCAGTAAGAGAAGCAAGTTGGATATCATTCCCTAAAATATTTGAATACGGAGTTACTTTTGATTTAAAGGCACTTTTAGCATTTATACCAGCTTATTTTGTAACTGCTATTGAAACTGTTGGATGCTTAAAAGCTGTTGGAGAAGTTTCAGAAGTAGAAATGGATGATAAACGTATTGGAGCAGGAGTTTTAGCTGATGGTGTAGGTTCTATGTTAGGAGGAGTTGTTGGTACATTACCAAATACTACTTTTAGCCAAAATGTTGGATTAATTCCATTAACTAAGGTTGCTAGTAAGCATGTTGCTGTAATGGCTGGTATAATATTAGTTTTATTAGGATTCTTACCTAAACTTGCTGCTATAGTAAATATTATTCCTCAACCAGTATTAGGTGGAGTTGGAATAGTTATGTTTGGTACAGTTGCAGCAGCAGGAATTAAAACATTAAGTAAGGTTAAAATAAATGAACGTAATTTATTAATAATTGCGACAGCTATTGGATTAGGTCTTGGAGTAACTTTCAGACCAGAATTTATTTCACAATTACCTGAAGGATTAAAAATGATATTTACATCAGGTATATCAACAGGTACTATTACTGCATTAGTTTTAAACCTTGTTCTTAAAGAAGAGAAAGAAGATTTAGTGCAAGAAGAAAATCTTGAAAAAACAGCTTAATATTACTGTTATAAATAGAAAAATTGAAGATTTAATAATGAAAAAATAAATAAGGAAGTAATTTAATATAAATTACAGAATTAAGTTTGTTTTAGGCTTTATCAAAGGAGTTTTTGATAAAGCCTATTTCTTTTGGGTGTAAAAGCAAAGTTTTTTGAGTATTGTATTATAGTAGGACAATAAAAATATTATGGTAAATTTATTCCAGTTATTTTATAATTTAATTATCAAGGCTTTGGGGGTGATAAAATGAGGGATATAAAAAAGTCTTTAAAAATTTCAATATTATTAATTATAATTTCACTTATTATTTCAATAGGGATAAAGTTTTCACTAAAGCTAGATAATCCAGTATTTTTAAAAAGTTATCTTGATGTAAATTATTATGAAAATGAAGATATGTATTCACTATCTGGATATAGTATAGAACTTAAATACATAACTAATAATGGAGATAAAAGTAAAGTGTTAGACATAGTTTTTGATAAAGCTCCTTATTTAGAGGTAATTGTAGGTGAAGATCAAAGCATAGGAATACCAGCTTTTTATAGCTATGAAAATAATAATATAGAGTCTTATGGACCTTATGATATTCATACAGTTTTTATAGATTTAAATATGTCTAGGAGGAATAAAAAGTTAGAAGAGGTTATTGAGCTAGATAAGGCAAAGGTATACTTTGATAATGGGAGAAGTATGGAGGTAGACTTAGGTAAAATAATTCTTAGTAAGTATAAGGAGAACGAAAGTCCTTTGGATTCTATTGGAATGAATGGGTCTAGTGATGGAAGCTCGCAAAGTATTTTTTATGTTGCAGATAATATTTTTGTATCAAAGGTATATTCTCCATTATTTGAATATAGTAGAGATCTATTTGAGTTTAATATTGATAAATTAGGATATTTAGAAGAGCAAGATGTTGTTTACAATAAATATGAGAATTTATATTTTACTTCTCAGTTTCACAATATAGAAGATCCTTCAAGGAAATTAAGTAGTTATGATATTAAACCTAACATATATTTTGAAGATAAAAATGGAAATGAGTACACGAAAAAGGTAAACAATATATCTTATAGCCCTAACTTTAATTTTAAAGATATTTATATTTATTTAAAAAGTCAAGGAGAATTGTAATGAGTAGAGGTTATAATAAAATATTCTGGGGAATCTTATTTACTTTGTTTAATATTAATATAGTTGGTATTAAGATATTACCAACTTTTGTAGCTCTATTAATAATATCCTCAGGTATTAAAATATTAATAGAAGAAAGTAGTGAAGAGTATTTTAAGAAAGCACTGATTTTTAATAATATTAGAGTTATAATTACAATTTTGTTATTTATTTTAGATTTTACTCCTATAAATGAAGTTATAAATAGCAAGAATATTATTAGTCAAATAATTATTAATATTAATTTGGTACTTGATTTAATTACTATGACATTATTATTAAAAGGAAGTTCTGAAGTCTTTAATAAGAATGAAGAAATATCATTATACTGCAATAAGAGGATTAGCTTGTATATATGTATATTTTCATCTCTAATTATCATATTTAATTTAACATATATATTTTTAAATGAAGGAATGGAAGTAATTATTGCATTGGCAATGATAGTAATTTGGTTGTGGGTGGCATTTATCTTTAGGAGACTTCGTAGCGAGTCTTTATAAAATAATAAAAATCTTAAAATTGCAGATAATACTTCTATTAAGTATATGGAGGTGTTATTTTGAAAAAAGATATATTAGATAAATTAGAACTTGAAAATTTTGAAAATTTGTCAGAAGAAAAATTTAATGATAATACTGTATTAGGAATGAATAAAGATTTAGAAAAGCTTATAATAAACGATGATGTTAGCAATGAAGATATAATAAGTGATGAATACTCATCTGTTATTAATAATTCATATGTAGAATTAAATGAAGTTGTAAAAGAAAAAGATAATAGTATTATTAAAGATAAGAATAAGGTTTATGTACATCCTTTAATTCCTAATAAACAATGATGAAGTGCTTTTAAAATTGAATATATATAATAAATAGTAAGATTAATAGGTTGTTTTAGACATCTCTATTAATCTTTTTTTCTTTAAGATTCATTTAAGGTAAAAGTGATATTATTTACTCAATGAAAATCTAGGAGGATTTATTATGAGTAAAAGAATTATAGCGATTTTATCTATAGCTTCTATACTTTTATATGGAGTAGGATGTAGTAAAAATGTGAATGAAAATTCTGCAATAAGTGGAGAAACTATAGAAGTAGATACGAATATTACTTTAGGAGATACTATATCAATTGATGGAAATGGAGCTACTGTAGATGGAAGCAAGGTAGTTATAAACTCAGCTGGAACCTATGGGTTTACCGGAACTTTAAAGGATGGTCAAATAGTAGTTAATGCTGGTAAAGAGGATAATGTAAAAATTGTTTTAAATGGTGTTGATATAACTTCTACTAACAGTGCACCAATTTATAGTATGAGTTCAAAAAATACTTATTTAGTACTTCAAGAAGGAAGTGAAAATATAGTAACAGATGGAGAAAATTATGTTTATGAAGATGAAACTAATGATGAGCCCAATGCTGCTATATTTAGTAAGGATGATTTATTTATAAGTGGAACAGGAAAATTAACTGTTAATTCTAACTATAATAATGCTATAACTAGTAAAGATGATTTAAAAATATCAGAAGCAGATATTAATATTACTTCAATAGCAGATGGTCTTAGAGGAAAAGATTCAGTTACAATTTCTAGTGGTAATATTAATATTAATGCATCAGGAGATGGGATAAAATCTAATAATGCTGAAGATACAGAAAAAGGATATGTATTAATTGAAGGTGGAACTATAAATATAACTTCATTAGAAGATGGAATACAAGCTGAAACTAATGCTACTGTAACAGGAGGAGATATAACTATAAACTCTGGTGGAGGTAGTGAAAATAGTAGTAAGGAAAGTGAAACTTGGGGAATCTTTGGAAGGACAATGGATAATAAGAATACTAATAATACTACTACTGAAGAAGATACTATAAGTGCAAAAGGAATAAAAGGAAGCAATTTAGTTAAAATAGATGGTGGAAATATAAATATAGACTCTGCAGATGATTCAATACACTCAAATAGCAATGTTGAAATTAATGGAGGAATAATAAATATTTCTTCAGGAGATGATGGTGTTCATGGAGATTCTACTGTTGATATTAATTCAGGCGAAATTAATATTGCTAAGTCTTATGAAGGAATTGAGGCTGAAATAGTAAATATTAATGATGGAAGAATAAATCTTGTAGCTAGCGATGATGGAATAAATGTTGCTGGTGGTAATGATGGATCTTCAATTAATGGTAGACCAGGACAAAACAACTTTGCTTCATCTGGCAATGCAGCACTTAACATAAATGGTGGAAGAATCATTGTAGATGCTAGTGGTGATGGGCTAGATGCAAATGGATCTATTTATATGAAGGATGGAGTAGTTATAGTAAATGGACCTGAAAATGGTGGTAATGGAGCCCTAGATTACGATAGTAAGTTTGATATAACTGGTGGTTTATTGATTGCAGCAGGATCATCAGGAATGGCTCAAGCACCAAGTGAATCATCAACTCAAAATATATTTAACATAAATAAATCTTTTGATGCAAATAGTATTATTCGTATTGAGGATGAGAGTGGAAATGAAGTAATAACTTTTGTACCAAGTAAATCTATAGGTTCTCTTATTGTATCATCACCTAATATTAAAACAGGAAGTAGTTATAAAATTTATACAGGTGGAGAATCAACAGGAACTTTAGAGGATGGATTATATAATGAAGGAAATTATTCAGGAGGAACTGAAGGAGATAGTTTTACTGTTTCTAGTATAGTAACTACTGTAGGCCAAAGTGCTGGTGGTTTTGGTAATCCAGGTGGAGGAAGAGGTCAAGGTGGAATGCAGGGAATGCCTCCAGAAGGTATGGAGGGAGAAGCTCCTGAAAAACCTTAATATATAAATTTACCATTATTTATTAACTGTTAACTGCTAATTATGAAATGGAGTTGCTTAATGCAACTCCATTTACTTTAATATTGACATTGCTTTTGTAAAGGTTTATCATATAACTAAACAACATATACGTACAAGTGTAAAGGGGTGTGTTTTATGGAACAAAAATGGTGGCATAGTTCAGTAGTGTATCAAATCTATCCGAGAAGTTTTAAAGATAGTAATGGTGATGGGATAGGTGATATTCAAGGTATAATTGAAAAACTTGATTACTTAAAAGAACTTGGAATAGATGTTATTTGGTTAAGTCCTGTTTATAAATCTCCAAATGATGATAATGGTTATGATATTAGTGATTATTATGATATTATGGATGAGTTTGGAACTATGGAGGATATGGATATACTACTAAAAGAAAGTAACAAAAGAGGAATAAAGATTCTTATGGACTTAGTTGTAAATCATACTTCCGATGAACATAAGTGGTTTATAGAAGCAAAGAAGTCTAAGGATAATGAATATAGAGATTATTATATATGGAGAAAACCTGTTAACGGAAAGGAACCAAATGAATTAATATCTACTTTTAGTGGTAGTGCATGGGAATATGATGAAGAATCAGGAGAGTATTACTTACATTTATTTAGTAAGAAACAACCTGATCTTAACTGGGAAAATCCAAAGGTACGAGAAGAAGTTTGGAAAATGATGAATTTCTGGATAGATAAGGGGATTGGCGGGTTTAGAATGGATGTTATCGATTTAGTTGGTAAGGTACCAGATGAAATGATTAAAGAAAATGGGCCAATGCTTCATGATTACCTTCAAGAAATGAATAGAAATTCTTTTGGGAATCATGACTTGCTGACAGTTGGTGAAACATGGGGAGCAACTCCAGAGGTAGCTAAGCTTTATTCAAATCCTAGTAGAAATGAATTAAGTATGGTTTTCCAATTTGAACATATTAGTTTAGATAAAATTCCAGGTAAAAATAAGTGGGATTTAAAACCTCTAGATCTTAGGGATTTAAAAAGGGTATTTTCTAAATGGCAAACTGAACTTGAAGGAGAAGGATGGAATAGTTTATTCTGGAATAATCATGATCTTCCAAGAATAGTTTCAAGATGGGGAGATGATAAAGAATATAGAGTTGAAAGCGCAAAGATGCTTGCTACTCTTTTACATGGATTAAAAGGTACCCCTTATATATATCAAGGTGAAGAAATTGGTATGACAAATATTAAATTTGATACAATAGAAGAATATAATGATATTGAAATAAGAAATATGTATAAGGATAGGATAGCTAGAGGATTTAAGCATGAAGAAATAATGGAGTCGATATACGTAAAGGGAAGAGATAATGCAAGAACTCCAATGCAATGGTCAGAAGAAGAAAATGCAGGATTTACAACAGGAAAGCCATGGCTTACTATAAATGAAAATTATAAAGACATAAATGTAGAAAGAGCTTTAAAGGATAAAAACTCAATATTCTATCATTATAAAAAGCTTATAGAATTAAGAAAAGAAAATGAAGTTATAATTTATGGTGACTATACTCTTATAGATCCAGAAGACAAGAGTATATATGCTTATACTAGAGAATTAAATGGAGATAAGATATTAGTTGTATGTAACTTTTATGGAGAAAATATAGAGTTTAATTATAAAGATATAGTTAATAAAGAACCAAATATTTTATTAAGCAACTATAGCGATTCAAGCACAAATATTAAGACGTTAAAGTTAAGACCTTATGAAGCTATTATGTTTAGACTTTAATGGTCTATAGTGAAATTAATAAATAGTAAACAAAAAAGAGAAGTATATCAAAAAGTTAAAAATTATATACTTCTCTTTTTTATATTATTTTTAGAAAATATTTATGAAAACGTTTGACATACATGTACGTATATGATAAAGTAGGTGTATAAGATGTAAGTACAAGTTATTGTGAATATTATGGAGGGAGAAATAATAATGGGAAAGTTTAATAAAGATGTGAAGTTACTAATTGAATATTTAGGAGGAGTAGAAAATATTTCAGCAGTTACTCATTGTGTAACAAGAATGAGATTTGTTTTAAATGATCCAAAGCATACTGATGTAAAAAATATAGAAGGTTTACCATCTGTAAAAGGAACATTTACTCAAGCTGGACAATTCCAAGTAATTATAGGACCGCAAGTATCAACTTTCTATAATGAATTTATAGCAGAAAGTGGACTAACAGGTGAAAGCAAAGACTCGGTTAAAGAAGCATCTAAACAAAATATGAATTTACTACAAAGAGTAGTTGCTAATATTGCAGAAATATTCTCACCATTAATACCAGCTATAATTGTTGGAGGGTTACTACTAGGTTTTAGAAATATTATTGGAGATATGAAGCTTTTTGAAGAAGGAACTAAAGCTTTAGTAGAAATTTCAGTATTCTGGAATGGTGTAAATAGTTTCCTATGGTTAATATGTGAAGCTGTATTCCACTTCTTACCTGTAGGTGTAGTTTGGTCAGTAGCTAAGAAAATGGGTGCTAACCAAATGATTGGTATAGTTATTGGTATTACTCTTGTTTCACCTCAATTATTAAATGCATATGGTGTAACTGGTGCAGAAACTATTCCATATTGGGATTTTGGATTTGCAAAAGTTGAAATGATTGGATATCAAGCGCAAATTATCCCAGCTATCTTAGTAGGATTTACTTTCGTATATTTAGAAAGATTAGCAAAGAAAATTTCACCAGATGCTATTCAAATGATTATTGTACCTTTCCTATCATTAGTACCAACTGTAATATTAGCACACACAGTACTTGGACCTATTGGTTGGAAAATTGGAGATATAATTGCAACAGTAGTACAAACAGGATTTAATTCATCTTTTGGATGGTTATTCGCAGGCGTTTATGGATTTACTTACCCAATCCTAGTTATTACGGGATTACATCATACTTTATTACCAATAGATTTACAATTAATTGCTACAACTGGAGGTACTTATGTATGGCCAATAGTTGCACTTGCTAATATAGCTCAAGGATCAGCAGTTTTAGGATATATTTTCTTAAAGAGAAAGAATGCAGAAGCTAAGCAAATTGCAGTACCAGCTTGTATATCAGCTTATTTAGGTGTTACTGAACCTTCAATATTCGGTGTTAACTTAAAGTTCTTCTATCCATTCTTAGCAGCTTTAATTGGATCAGGTATAGCAGGTGTAGTTTCAATGTTATTTAATGCAACAGCTAACTCTGTAGGGGTTGGAGGATTACCAGCAATACTTTCAATGCAAGGAAATAGTATGTTACCTTACCTATTATGTATGGCAATTGCAGTAGTAGTTCCATTTGTACTAACAATAGTATTTTCAAAGACTAAATTAAATAAAATTGCAGTAGAAAAATAAAACAGTAGTAAAAGTAATAAAAAAATATGGAGTGTATAAATTAATGAAGGATTTTAAGAAAAGTGTAGTTTATCAAATATATCCTAAGTCTTTTAGTGATAGTAATAATGATGGTATTGGAGATATAAAAGGGATAATAGGGAAACTAGACTACCTTAAATCATTAGGGGTTGATTATATTTGGTTAACCCCAGTGTATATCTCCCCACAGAAAGATAATGGTTATGATGTAGCTGATTATTGTAGCATAGATCCACGTTATGGAACAATGGAGGAGTTTGAGGAATTAGTCAAAGAAGCAAAGGATAGAGATATATATCTTATGCTAGATATGGTGTTCAATCATACATCTACTGAGCATGAATGGTTTAAAAAAGCTATGAATGGTGATGAAAAATATAAGAACTATTATATTTTCAAGAAAGGCAATAATGGAGGAGCTCCAACTAATTGGATTTCTAAATTTGGTGGTAGTGCCTGGGAGTATGTAGAAAAATTTGATGAATATTATCTTCATTTATTTGATGTAACTCAAGCAGATTTAAATTGGGATAATGAAGAATTAAGAAATGAAATTTATAAGGTAGTTAACTTTTGGATAGAAAAAGGAGTAAAGGGTTTTAGATTAGATGTAATAAACCTTATCTCCAAGCCAGAAGTCTATGAAAATGATGATGAAGGTGATGGAAGAAGATTTTATACCGATGGTCCTAATATCCATAAGTATCTAAAGGAATTAAATGAAAATACCTTTGGAAAGCATGAAGATATTATAACTGTAGGAGAAATGTCTTCAACTTCAATTGATAATTGTGTTAAATATTCTAATAGAAAAGAAAAAGAATTATCTATGGTATTTAATTTCCATCATTTAAAGGTTGATTATAAAGATGGTGAGAAATGGTCATTAATGGACTTTGATTTTAAAGCATTAAAAGATTTATTCAATTCATGGCAAAGAGGGTTAATAGATGGTGATGGGTGGAATGCACTATTTTGGTGTAATCATGATCAGCCAAGAATAAACTCTAGATTTGGTAATGTTAATGAATATCTTAAAGAATCATCCAAAATGCTAGCAACAGTAGTTCATTTAATGAAAGGAACTCCTTATATTTATCAAGGAGAAGAAATAGGAATGACTAATCCTGAATTTGAAGATATTGAAGAGTATAGAGATGTTGAATCTATCAATTACTATAATATTTTAACAGAAGAAGGGAAAAATAAAGAAGAAATTCTTGAAATACTAAAGAGTAAATCTAGAGATAACTCTAGAACTCCAATGCAATGGGATGCTAGTATAAACTCTGGTTTTACTAAGGGAACACCTTGGATAAATGTATCAGAAAGATATAAGGAAATTAATGCTGAAAATAATTTAAAGGATAAAGATTCAATATTTTATCATTATAAAAAGCTAATTGAACTTAGAAAAGAAGAAGATGCAATAGCTTATGGAGATTATAGAATATTAGATAAGGATAATAAAAAGGTTTATGCTTTTGAAAGAAGCTTAAATGGTATTTCAGTAATTGTTGTAAATAACTTTTATAGTGAAGAAACTGAAATTAACTTATCTAAAGAGCTTAATTTAGATAATAAGAGAATTGAAGTATTATTATCTAATTATAAAGATAGCGTGTTAGATTTTAATAATCTTAAATTAAGACCGTATGAATCAATAGTAATAAAGTGCACAGGATTTTATTAATAAAAGAATGAAAAGAATTATAAAATATCTTCACAATAAAGGAGATTTTGCATTGCAAAGCTCCTTTATTCTTCATTTTTTCATTTTGTGATATCACTTTCATTCTTTTACTTTGCAAAATATAAGCAATTCTTACTTAAAGCCTTAAATTACATTGATATATGTAATATAATATAGTTATAAAATGAAATTTAAAGGAAAGAAGTAGGGAAGAAGATGAGTAAGTATATTGATATATATAATGAAATAGTTAGCGATATTGAAAATGGAAATCTAGAAGCAGATTCTAAACTCCAATCTGAAGCACAGCTTATGGAGAAGTATAGTGTTTCAAGGGATACTATAAGAAAATCATTAAATTTATTAGAACAAAATGGATACATACAAAAATTAAAAGGTAAGGGTTCTTTTGTACTAGATATCAATAAATTCAATTTTCCTGTTTCTGGAATAAGAAGTTTTAAAGAATTAATTGAGAGTATGGGGAAAGAAATAATAACTTTAGTAGAAGAATTAAGTCTTAAGGCTCCAAGCAATAAGACTAAGACTAAGTTAGAGTTAAGAGATGAAGATTATGTATGGAAAATAGTTAGAGTAAGAAAAATTGATGGGGAAAGAATAATTCTAGATAAAGATTATTTTAATTCGAAATTTGTTCCTACATTGACCTTAGAAGTATGTAAGGATTCTTTATATAATTATATTGAAGGTGAGCTTGGGCTTAAAATATCCTATGCAAAAAAGGAAATAACTGTACAGCAAGCAACAGAAGAAGATAAAAAATATTTAGATTTAGGAAGAGATAACATGGTAGTTGTAGTTAAGAGTTATACATATCTAGAAGATAGGAGTCTTTTCCAATACACAGAATCTAGACATAGAACAGATAAATTTAAATTCGTAGATTTCGCAAGGCGTTAAATAAAAATAACAGGGATGAACCCTGTTATTTTTATTAGCTATAAACTTTTTCTTCAAATCCTGCAAAGTTTAATGAAATATTTAAGTTTCCGTTTTTGACTCTTAGTTCATCTATAAATTTCTTTTGATTTACATCAAGTTTCATTTGAACTATATAATGAATTTCAAAAAGTGAGCCAAAGTCTCTAGTTTTAATAGTTTCAATATACCAAGAGTCAGTGTATTTATTTAAAATTCCATCAAATATTCCATCATAGTTTAAGTCTTCTGGAATTGTTATTTTAAGCTTAGATGTCTTTGTTTTAGGCATAGAAAACTTAGTTATATCTAAAATTAATGTTAATGCACAAAGAACTATAGTAAATATAAATGCATATCCAATATAACCCATACCACAAGTAAGACCTACAGCTAAAGTGAAAAATACATATGTTATATCTTTTGGATCTCCAGGAGCACTTCTAAAACGAATTATTGAAAAAGCTCCAGCCAAACTAAAGGCTCTTGCAACATTATTACCTACTAATAGAATTATTATTGATATAATTACAGGAAGCATAATTAATGTTACAGTAAAACTTGGAGCATAGCCCTCTCTTTTATGGGTCTTTATATATGCAAGACTTATAATTAAGCCAAGTACTATTGAAGATGAAATGATTAGTAAAGCATTAATTAAAGTAAATGATTCCCCGTTAGTTGATGATATTATTGTTTCTAGCATATGTTTTTCCTCCTTGAGTTATAATTATTATTTAAACAATATTTTACATATTCACTTCCGTATTTTGAAAAGTGAGTATTATATATTTCTAATTCAGACATGGTTTTGCTTAACCATATTGGAATTGCGCCTAATATTTTTACTTCCATAAGATAAGAATTGCTAGGAAGAATATTTTCACCATATAATCCAAGTTGAAGAGAGAGATTATCCCTTCTACTTAAAATATTAGAATCAAAGGTTATTCTAAAATCTTTATCATTCTTTCCAAAGAAAGCTTTTCTACTATAACTTATATAAACCCTTGGAGAGACTTTATTATTATTTAAGTAGTATTCTATTTCATCTAAAACTTGATTATTTAGAAAGTCTAATGACTTGGGTCTGATCCTATCTTCTAAAAACTTATAAGCTTCTTTTAAAGTTAGAGTTGCTCTTCTTTTATTCACTATTCCATTAATTTTTTTCTTAAGCTCTAGGAAGACTTTATCATTTTCTCCTATAGGAGCTTTATAACTTCTTAATCTAAGTTTTTCCTTATAATAAGGTTTATTAATTGAATGTCTTATTACCTGATTATCTAAAGTATCATAATAAATACTATAAATATTGTAGTTCTCTCCATTCTTACAGAATTTATCTTCATTCATATATTCATAAAGAATTGGAAGAAGTTTTTTATATTGAGTTTCATTTAAAATAAACTTCTTTTCATATCTTTGAAAGGACTTTATAGCCATGAAATACCTCCTATTAATTTAGTTTCTGAGGTAATTATATAAAGTTAACCTTAAATAAATCTTAAATTATAATTTTTACTTGAAGATAAGATAGCTTTTTATTATAGATAATAATAACTAATTAAATATTATAAGCTTTTTAATAATTTCTTAATCAAAAAGTAATTAGGCAAGTGAGTATGTGATGTAAAATTATAGTAAGGAATGATGTAAGGGAGAGATTTATATTAAAGTGAAAAGGTTTAAAAATGGTAAAAGAACTTTTATTATATTAGCGTGTATAGGCGCTGTAATATTAATATTTAGCAGTCTAATTAAAAGAGATAAGTATAAAAATGAAGGAATTAATATGACAGAGGTAGAAAAGAAAATAGTAAGTGAGGTTATTGAATTAGCAGAATCAAAGATAGGTCTTCAATATGTTTGGGGTGGTAAAGGAGAAATAATGACAGAAGAAAGACTGAATGAGCTCATTAGTTATTATGGAGATAGTTACTATCCTTTAAGTCAAGAAACTTATGTAGGAGAACAAGCTTTTGATTGTTCAGGATTAACATACTGGGTTTATAGAGAAGTTACTGGTGTAGAAATAGGATATTCTACTTATGATCAAGAAGATGAATTACAAGGGTATGAAGTTAGCAAAGAAGAATTACAGCCAGGGGATTTAATTTATACCCCAGGCCATGTAGTTTTATATAAGGGAAAGGGAAAAATAATTAATGCTTATAACAAATATATATATCCAATTGGAGGAGTAAAAGAAAGCAATCTTAATATAAGTAATGATAGTGTAATTTATAGACCGCTAGATTATATAAATTCTTTAAAATAAATTTAAAGGATAGGGAACTTTTTCTTTTATATGCTACTCTTACATATGTAAGGATAGAGATAAGGTTAAGGGGGGACGGATTTGGAGCTAGAAGTTAAGAGGGCTAGAAATGGAGATAAAGAGGCATTATTATCATTAATTATGAATGAAAAAGATAATTATTATAAGCTTGCCTACTTTTATATGAAGAATGAGCATGATGCTTTAGATATTCTTCAAGAAATGATAATAGTCTTATACAAGGAAATTCCAAAATTAAGAAAATTAAATTCATTTTACAGCTGGAGCAAAAAAATATTAGTGAATCTATGTAAAAAGGAATTATCAAAGAAGACAAATGAAGAGTTAGATTTATTCTATCCTATAGAAGAAAAAGGCTTTAAAGAATCAGAAAATAAAATTTATTTAAAATCACTTATTGAAAGCTTAAATGATGATCAAAAAGAAGTAATAAAGCTTAGATACTACTTAGATTATTCTTATGATGAAATATCTCAAATAATGGATATTCCACTTGGAACAGTTAAGTCTAGAATTAATAAAGGCCTTAATAAAATAAGAAAAGATATAGGTGGTGATATAAATGATGGACTTAGATAAGGAATTAAAGAATTTAAAGGAAGAGGGAATAAAGGCACCTGATAATTTTGAAGAATTAATGAGGGGAGCTTTAAATAAAAATAATATTGAAAATGAAAGAATAGAAATAAAGAAGAGGTTAAATTTTAATAATAAGTATTTAAGGATAGCTTTAATATTAATGGCATTTATATTTGTATTTAATTTCAATTCAGTATCAGCAATGATAAAGAAGCTTATTGGTTATGAGAGCTATTTTAGTTACTATAGTTACGTTGAAAAACTTAATGAAAGTGGAGAGCTTCAAGAAGTTAATGAGAAACTTAAATTTAAAAATGGCAAAGAAGTGACAATTGAAGCTGTAGTTTATGATAATAAATATGTTTCTGTTTTTATGAAGGGAAATATTAATTATATAGAGAAGTTTGTGCCAACTGATGATATTCCAGAAGATGAGCTTTCTGAAAATAGGACTTCTGAAGAGTTTGAAGATATAAGTTCAAAATCAAATATAGAGGTTTTAGATGGAGAAATTGCATCAGGTTCAAGTGTATATAGTGAAAAGAATGGTAATGGTGATACCTTATGTGTTCAAATATTTAAAGTTGGAGAAAATAAAGATGAGTTTAATTTAAGGTTTACGGAAGATGGAGAAAGCAAAGAAGTTACTATAGATATAGACAATTCAAAAATTGTAGAAGTAAAAAATATTAAACCAGAAGAGAATAAGATAGAAATAGATGGTGTTAAGTTTATAGTAAATAATTTAAGAGTTAGTCCACTTGCTATAAATTTAGATTATTCAGTTGTTTCAGATGATGAAGATAAAGTTAAAGCCATTCAAGTGAACAATGGAAATTTCTTTAATGAGGGTATACATTTAATACCTAGTATAGAGGGTGAGAATATTGAAAGAATGGGCATATTTGGAGCATATGACGAAAAAGAAGTTTTAGACAACGGAATTAGACTGGTTGAAAATTTTGTTCTAAAAGATTTAGCTATAGATAAGTTTAATAAAGCTAAGATAGTTATTGTAAGGGCAAATTTTAGTGAAGATTTAAATTTAGATACAGATAGTAGCATAAAGGATACCTGGATAAATGATAATTTATTTTTAGAAGAATTAAGTTATGATGAAGAAACAGAAACTTATGATATAGCTTATTGGAGTAAGTATAAGACAATTTGGTTTGAAAAATATTTACCATACGAAATAATACCTTATGATGGGTTAATTTCATTTGAACCTTCGGTACATCAAAGTAATATAGATGATTATCTAGGGAAAGATTTTAGAAAATATATATTTATGAGGAGACAGCTATATATTGGAGAAGGGAAAAAATTCTTTATTATTAATAATAAAGCCTTAGATATTAGCAAAAAAGATAGAACTATTAAAGTGAAAATAGATTATTAGTTTATGGAATATTGAAAAAATATTGACAATAATAAAAATAACCTTTATAATCCATATTAATAAATAAGCATAACTAAGAGTTAGCAATAATTCGGAGTATAAGATAATACAAGCTATGATAAGAACAAGTAGTAATTAGTAAACTTACAGAAAGTTACCGGCTGATGAGAGGTGCAAGATAAGCTAATTATGAATACATCTTTGAGCTTCACACCAAATAACCAATAAGGTTTAGTAGGCTGTGACGTATTCCTTGCACACGTTATAGTGCTAGAGTATTACCTAGTTTTAACTAGAGTACTCGAAAAGGTAGGCAATGTGAGTTGTCTATGAACTTAAGGTGGTAACACGAAGAATTTATCTCTCGTCCTTTAGAAATAAGGGGCGGGAGTTTTTTTGTTTTCAGAAATCAATTAAGTTCTAAATTATCAAAAAAGCTTTTGTACATTATTCTTATAGAGCTTGCTTATATTTTTAAATATAAGAGGAGTGTTAAAAATGAAAAAATCAGTAGAAGAACAACTAAAAATTATTAATAAGGGGGCAAGTTTAATAGTTAATGAAGAAGAACTTAAGTTAAAACTTGAGAAGTCATTAAGAGATGATAAGCCATTAATTATTAAGTTAGGACTTGACCCAAGTGCACCAGATATACATCTAGGTCATGCTGTAGTTTTAAGAAAGATAAAGCAAATGCAAGATTTAGGTCATAAGGCAGTAATAGTTATAGGAGATTTTACTGGGAAGATTGGAGATCCAACAGGAAAGGCTAAGGGGAGAAAAGCATTAACAGATGAAGAAGTGTTAAAAAATGCTGAGACATACAAAAATCAAATATTTAAAGTTTTAGATAAAGACAAAACTGAAGTTAAATTTAATAGTGAATGGCTTTCAAAATTGAATTTTGATGATGTATTAAAGTTAGCTGCAACTACTACAGTAGCGAGAATGATGGAAAGAGATGATTTTCAAAAAAGATATAAGAATAATGTATCAATAGGGATTCATGAGTTTTTTTATCCACTAATGCAAGCATATGATTCCATTGCATTAGAAGCTGATATAGAACTTGGAGGAACAGACCAAACTTTTAATATATTAATGGGAAGAACTCTTCAAAAGGCAGTAGGCCAAGAACAACAAATCGCCATGTTTATGCCTATATTAGAGGGATTAGATGGAATAGAAAAAATGAGTAAGAGTTTAGGAAATTATATTGGAGTAAATGAGCCAGCTAATATAATGTTTAAAAAGGTTATGGAGGTTCCAGATAGTTTAATTATTAAATACTTTGAGTTAGCTACAGATGAGCATCCTAATGAAATAGAAAAAATAAAAGAAAGGCTTAAATCAGGAGAGAACCCAAGAGATATTAAACTGGAATTAGCAAAAATAATAACAACTCTATACCATTCAAATGAAGAGTGTATGGAAGCAATAGATTTTTATAATACAGCTTTTTCTAAAAAAGAAATACCGGATAATCTTCCAGAATTATTATGTGATGGAGAAGTACTAAGAGATATACAAGATATATTAATAAAAGAAAAATTGATACCAAGTAAAAAAGAATTTTTTAGATTGTTAAATCAAGGTGGAGTTCAATTAAATGGGAAGAAAATATATTCATTAGGTACTAAAATTAAAAATGAAGATGTACTAAAAATAGGAAAGAAAAAATTTCTTAAGTTAATTATTGATTAGATAAAGCTAATATATAAACTAGACTATTGTATTTATTAAGTATTTTTAATAGTACATTATCAAAAAGGTTCTTTGAATTATTTGTTTATTGTTAGATATACATTAAGAAATTTTTATGATAGTACTAGGATGCCGTATTTTAAAATTATAATACGGCATTTTTCTATAACTTAAAGAATATAAAAAGTTTCAAAAGAAAAATTTTATAACTACTTTAGTAATAAGGGTTCTTAAAGAAATTGTGAATTTTATAAAAAAACATTATACTATATTTAGTAGTTATTACTGGAGGTATCTTATGAAGTTTGACATTTATAAAATTGCGGATAATTATAATCTAACAGAAACTGAAAGACAAGTACTTGAATATATATTAAAAAATATTGATGATGTTTTAGATAAAGGAGTAAGAGAAATTGCTCATATTAATTATACATCTGCAACAACGATAATAAGATTATCAAAGAAGTTGGGGTATACTGGATATGTAGACATGCTATATAGATTGAACTTTATAATGAAGAATAATGAGAAAAATCAGAATCGTACTTCTGACATAACAAACTTTATTAATGAAATAGATAAGGATGTTATAGAAAATTTTATAAAGACTTTAATAAAGCATAGACAAGATATAATTTACATTACAGGTACAGGATTTTCATCACCAATTGTAGACTTTTTCTGTAGAAAAATGCTTGTGTTAGGATTTAAGTGCATAAAAACTAATTCTTATGGTGTGTATGATAATAATGAAATAGGAGGAACTTTAGTAATAGGGATATCTAAAAGTGGAGAAACAGACAGTGTAACTAAAGTAATAGATTATGCTAAAAAAAATAATTTAGATATTATTGCTTTTACTGGAAAGCAAAATAGTCATATGGCTGAAGTAGCTAGTATAAACTTTAATATATTAGATGATAAGGAACTAGATGATAGAAATATTACATCTAATTATTTTTATGCTAGAGTGATGATTGTAATGGAGTATTTATTAGATAAAGTGATGAATAGATTATAAAAAGTTAAGCAAGAAAATCATTATATAAAAAATAAACAGATAAAAAAATAATATTAAATAGTAAATAAATCGCTGGTATAACAATGCTTTCAGCGATTTATTTATTTATATGTAAAGGTAAACATGTTTACTTTTTAGGTAACATGTTACTGAAAGGGTTAAAACTATTAACAAGATTTATTAAAGATGTTATTCTATCTTCAAGGTAATTACCAATTAGAAAATTTAAGTAGATAAGGGGAACATTAGAATGAAAGATAAGATTTTAGATAGTATGCAGAAGTTCGCTAAAGCTATGATAGGACCCGTTTTATTTTTACCAATAGTAGGTATGTCAATAGCATTAACAGCTGTATTAACAAACACAACTATAGTTAGTGAAGGTGGAGTAATCTGGACGATTGGAAAGTTCTTTAATGGTATGTTGTCACCTATTATGGGTAATTTAAGTATTCTGTTTTGTGTCGGAATTGCAATAGGTATGGCTAAAAAGAAGAAAGCAGAAGCTGCTTTTGTAGCAATTATGTCTTATATTTTATTTTTAGGAGCAAATAGTAAGTGGTTAGAGTTATCAGGGAAGTTAATAGCAGGTAATACTGCTGGTGATTTATATGGTACAGGACAAACAATTCAATTAGGTTTTCATGTAACAGATATGGGAGTTTTTCTTGGAATGATATTAGGAGTTGCAGTTGCTGTAATTCATAATAAGTATATAAATAAAGAGTTCAAGGGAGCAATGGCCCCTTATGGTAACAGTAAACTTGTATTTATGATTATGATTCCAATAGTTGCTATCTTAAGTATTGGAGCAACATATATTTGGCCAACTATAGCTAATGGAATCACAGCTCTTACAGGATTTATGAGTACAGCAGGGGCTTTAGGAGTATTTGTTTACGGTTTCTTAAATAGATTCTTAGTGCCTACTGGCTTACATCATTTAATATGGTCTCCATTCTTATATTCAGCAGTTGGAGATCAAATGATAATAAATGGAGAAAATGTTATAGGAGCTAAACCTGTATTTTTAGCATTACTAAATGATCCAACAATTGCAATGATGCCAGATTCAGCTAGATTCTTAAATTATGGATTAGTTAAAACTTTTGGGGTAATTGGAGTTGCTTTAGCATTCTATTATACAGCTAAGAAAATAAAGCGTAGTAATTTAAAAGCTCAATTAATTCCATCCACTTTAACAGCAGTAATAGCTGGCATTACAGAACCATTAGAATTTACATTTATATTTGCTGCTCCATTATTATGGTTTGTATATTCAGTTATAGATGGATTTTTCCAAATGATAGTTTATGTACTTAATGTAAGAGTATGCGCAACAAATGGTATTTTAGATTTTCTTGTAATAAATCTACCAGCAGGAATAGGAAAAACTCATTGGCCAATTTATATTTTAGTTGGATTAGTTGAAATAGTAGTAATTTTTGTAGTATTTAAGTTTATGATTGAGAAAATGAATTTAAAGACTCCAGGAAGAGAAGATGATGAGAGTGATACTGCAATAGATTTAAATGAGAATGCAACAAAAGTAAAAAAAGAAATGAAAAATTCAAATAAGGGAATTGAGAATGCAGCAAATGATAGAGAAAAAGCTTTGACTATTATTAAAGCTTTAGGAGGAAAAGAGAATATCGTTACAGTAGAAAATTGTTTCTCAAGACTTAGAGTTGATGTTTTAGATGACACTATAATTGATGAAAAATCATTAAAAACAACAGGAGCATCAGGAGTAGTAAGAAAAGGAAAGAATATACAAGTAGTATATGGTCTTTCAATAAACAAAATAAGAACTATAGTAGATGAAGCATTAGAAATAGCAGAATAGGGAGGAATATAGTTATGAAAAAATTTAAATTAGTAATTGTAGGTGGAGGAAGTACTTATACACCTGGGATTGTAAAAAGCTTATTATCTAAAAAGGAAGAATTTAAAATTGATGAACTAAGATTATATGATATAAACGAAGAACGTCAAAATAAAGTTGGGGTAATAGTAAAAAAAGTTGTTGAAAAATTTGATCCAGAAGTTAATTTAATTTTCACAACTAATCCAGAAGAAGCATTTAAAGACGCTGATTTTATTTTTGCTCAAATGCGTGTTGGATTATATAAGATGAGAGAATTAGATGAAAAAATACCTCTAAAATATAATGTTGTTGGACAAGAAACTTGTGGACCAGGAGGATTAGCATATGGTTTAAGAACTATATATCCAATGGTTGAAATGATAGATTACTGCGAAAAATATGCAAATAAAAATTATTGGATAGTAAATTATTCTAATCCAGCAGCTATAGTAGCTAAAGCTATGTATAAGTTAAGACCAAATGCAAGAATTTTAAATATATGTGATATGCCAGTTGCAATCATGAGAAATATGGCCAATATACTAGACTGTGATAGACATGAAATAGAAGCAGATTATTTTGGATTAAATCACTTTGGTTGGTTTACAAATATTAGGGTTAATGGAGTAGATAAAACAGAAGAACTTAAAAACTATGTTTTTGAACATGGATATTTACCACCAGATTCAAGAAGTGAAGTAAGACATAATGATGCATCATGGCTTCATACTTTCACTAATGCAAAACATATGTTACAAATGTTTCCTAAATATCTTCCTAACACATATATGCAATACTATCTTCTAGGAGATGAAGTTGTTGGACATTCTGATAAAAATCATACTAGAGCAAATGAAGTAATGGAAGGAAGAGAAAAGAAAATATTTGAAACGGTGGACAAGTATAATGCTACTGGAGAAATTGATCTTACACCATTCTTCACTGGAGTACATGGAGAATTTATAGTAGAAGTTGCTATGAGCTTAGCTTTTGACCTAAGAAAGAGACATTTAGTAATGGTTGAAAATAATGGAGCAATTAATAACTTACCAGATGATGCTATGGTGGAAATTCCAGCATATATAACAAAGGATGGTCCAGAAGCCGTTCGTGTTGGAGAAATTCCTACTTTCTATAAGGGATTAATAGAACAACAAGAAGCTTGTGAAAAGTTAGTAGTTGAAGCTGCAATTGAAAAATCTTATGAAAAGGCTTTAATGTCATTTACTATGAGCAAAACAGTTCCATCTGCTTTTGTAGCTAAGCAAATATTAGATGATATGATAGAAGCTAATAAGGAATATTGGCCAGAACTAAATTAATATCTTAAAAAAGGTTGTTGTTTTTTCAACAACCTTTTTATACATAAATACTTATTACTAATATTAAGAAGTATACTTTTGTAATGTAGAAGTTAAATAACATAATGTAGTGAATAGTTGCAAAGCTACTAAACAAGAACTATGTTATTTAACTAAAAAATTATTTATTATGAGATAGCTTTGATCTCTTGGTAAATTTTTTACCGTTTGAATGAGATCCTTTTTTTACTCCATTCTCGATACCAATCTCAGCTCCTGATTCGGAATACATTTTTCTAAGTTCTGCATTAGATTTTGGTCTATCTTTTTGTTTGTTTTTATTATTATCCATTCTAATTACCTCCAAGATATTTATCTTTTATAGTTTGTCCGATTATAAAGAAAAAATATTATAAAATAAAAAGATATTAATCCATTTAAAACAGAAATTACAAACTATTTTTAAAATATATCATTATATACATTTATAGATTATTATGGTAAAATTAAATAAAAATTAAATATTTAGCTAGGGGTGCCATAAGGCTGAGAAATAAAGTTAGATTTGTTAACCCTAATTACCTGAACTGGATAATGCCAGCGTAGGAAAGCTTTAAATAGTGTATAAATTAAAACACAATATTTTAGTAACTACTGGCTATATCCAATTTAGGATATAGCTTTTTATTTTGTAATTTTAGGAGGTTTTCAAATGAAAAAATATAAAATACCAACATTGACAATTGCAGGCTCAGACTCCTCTGGAGGAGCTGGAATTCAAGCAGATTTAAAAACTTTCAGTGCAATAGGAACATATGGAATGAGCGTTATAACAGCTATAACAGCACAAAATACTGAAGGCGTATTTATGGTAGAAGATTTAAGTAAGGAGATTATCAGAAAGCAAATAGAAGTTGTTATAGAAGATATAAAACCAAAAGCTATAAAAATAGGTATGGTTTCTAATCCGGAGATAATAAATGAAATTGTTGATACCTTAAGTAAATATGATATTGAATACTTAGTTGTAGATCCAGTAATGATATCAAAAAGTGGATTTTACTTATTAAAGCCTGAAGCAAAGGATGCCTTAATTAAAAATCTTATTCCAAAGGCATATATTTTAACACCAAACACTTTAGAAGCTGAAGAAATAAGTGGAGTAAAAATAAATACTTTAGAAGATATGAAAGAAGCTGGAGAAAAGATATTAGACCTTGGACCTACGTACGTATTGATGAAGGGTGGACATTTAGAAGGTGAAGCAATTGATATATTAATTGGTAAAGATGTCTATAAGGAACTAAAGTCAGATAGACTCAATAATAAAAATACTCATGGAACTGGATGTACATTATCATCAGCTATAACTTCCTACTTAGCTTTAGGTAATGAAATAGAAAAATCAGTCGAATTAGCTAAGGAATATATCACTAATGCTATTAAAAATAGTTTTGATATAGGTAAGGGAGTAGGGCCAGTAAATCATTTTTATAAGTTTATGGAATAAGGAAGGGGTGTGAATATGTTTGAATTAATAGAAAAAGTTAAGGAAGTTAATCCTCTAGTACTTCATTATACTAATGAAGTAACTATAAATGATTGTGCCAATATTACACTTGCTATAGGAGCAAGTCCTTTAATGAGCTATAGTTATGAGGAGTTAGAGGAAATTGTAAGTAAGGCAAGTTCAGTAGTAATAAATATTGGAACAATGAAGTCAGCTAACTTAGATTTATTCTTACAAGCTGGTAAAATGGCTAATAAATATAATAAGCCAGTTGTTTTAGATCCAGTTGGAGTTTTTGCAACCGAAGAAAGAAAAAAGTTAACAGATAAATTAATAAATGAAGTAAATTTTAATGTAATTAAGGGAAATATTGCTGAAATTAAATTCATTGGTGGCTATGAAGGTAATGGACAAGGTGTAGATGCAAAAGAAAGTTATGAGGATATTTCTAATATAATAAAAGAAATAGCTAAAAAAATGAAAACTATTATAGTTGCTACTGGGAAAATTGATTTCATTAGTGATGGAGGTAAAATTATAAAAATAGAAAATGGTAGTGAGCTTCTTAAAAAAGTTACTGGAACTGGATGCATGATAGGAAGTCTTATTGCTTCATTTTTAGGTGCTGAGGGAATAAATATAGAAGCTGTATCTATGGGAGTACTTTCTATGGGAGTAGCAGGTGAGCTTGCATCAAAAAACTGTAAAGGAATAGGAAGTTTCAAAGCTGAACTTATGAATAATATATTCAATTTAGACTCAAAAAAGCTAGAAGAAGTAGCGAAGATAACTGTAAAGTAGTTATTTGAGTATTAGGTGAGAAAGTTAGAGGTAGGACTAATGGAGGAATTAAAGCTTTATTTAATAACTGATTCAGATATTTTAAAAGATAGAGATTTTTATGATGAAATAGAAAATGTTCTTAAAGGTGGAGTTACTATGCTTCAATTAAGGGAAAAAGATGCACTAGGAAAAGAATTTTTAGAGAAAGCAATTAGGCTTAGAGAATTAACTAAAAAGTATAATGTAAAGTTTATTATAAACGATAGGGTGGATATAGCTTTATTGTGTGATGCTGATGGAGTTCATGTTGGACAAGATGATTTACCAGCAGATAAAGTAAGAAAGTTAATAGGAAAAGATAAAATATTAGGAGTTTCAGCTAGAAATATTGAAGAAGCAATAAAAGCAAAGGAAATGGGAGCAGATTACTTAGGAGTTGGAGCTATGTTTACTACATCAACTAAATCTGATGCTATAGTAGTATCTTTTGATGAGCTTAATAATATTAGGAGAAATGTAAATTTGCCTATAGTAGTTATAGGTGGAATTACTTTAGATAATATAGATAGATTTAAAGAATATAATATAGATGGATATTCAGTTATCTCGGCCATTTTAGGTAGTAATGATATAGAAAAAGAAACTGAAAAATGGATAGAATTAATTAATAGTAAGAAAATTTAATAAAACCCACTCTTGCATGTAAATATTATACATTTATAAATATAAATTAAATTGATTTTAATTTTTGGAAATGATATTATTAAATTAAATTTTCAAAAAAGGGGAGATGAAAAATGGAAATAGTAGAAAATAATCAAAGATTAGGTGCTGGAATTATAACTATGTCAGTATTATATCTCATAGGACAAGCATTCACTATACTTAGTGTATTAATTAATATTGTTATGAAAGATGAAATTGCTAGAATGTTAGCAGAGGCTGGAACAATATCAGAAATTACTACAGCTCAATTAAGTGTAACATTAGTTATTTCGTTAATATTAACAGTATCTATAATATTAATATTGTTTAAAAAGTATATAGGAGCTTATATATTCATTGGAATAGAAGTTTTATCATTATTATTTTCAATAATAACTGGAGCTTTTACTTTGTTCTCAATAATTGGATTAGTTTTTCCAGGCTTAATGATTTTCTTCTTATATAACAAGAAAGAAATATATTTTGCAAGGTTAAAATTTTAGGCTTAAAATAGAGTTATCAAATAGATAGCTCTATTTTTTATAGTAACATTTTTATAAAGTAATATATTATTTTATAAAAATGTTACTATATTTTACATAGACAAAAGATATATAAAATCTTACTGTATTGAAAACGTTTTGTTATTTTGTTAATATGAAATTATGATG
>OGSQ01000192.1_pt1 | contig 36695 bp, 32 predicted proteins | sample 1573921 | NCBI WGS metagenome assembly OGSQ01 (sample SAMN03295832, study PRJEB24534) | human gut metagenome | isolation source: fecal sample 7 from infant 4 | host: Homo sapiens | place: USA: Pittsburgh, PA | collected 2014-07 | reverse complement strand
GTTATAAACACAGTTTGACATTGTTTTAATAAAAACTGTGATAATGTAATATTGTGTTAGGCAGCAAATAAATATTTATGGGAGTGGATAAGTGTATGTATATTGTTAATAGCCTATATAGTAATTTCAAGAATGATAATAAAGAAAGTCAATATTATTTTAGGATGACAAAAAAGGACTTTGATTTTGGACATGCTTTTGGGATAGAGATAGAAAGACAAGACTTAATAGAAGGCGAAGTTGTTAGAATTGAAAGAGATTCAATAAATAAAATTTCTAACAAAGAAGAAAAGGTTAAGGAACTTCTAGATTTAGTTTATAGGAATAAAGTGTCACCTATACACCTTGTTGACATATTAGGTGAATATGTTGACAGATATGTTTCGGATTTTAATATATAATTTATGGAAAATAAAATCACATATATAGTAAACTATATAAAGAGGTGATTTTGTGATTATTGGAATAGGAACAGATATAATAGAAATAGACAGAGTTGAAATGGCTATTAAGAATAACAAGAATTTTATAAAGAAGGTATTTACTGAAAAAGAAATTGAAATGTTTAATAAGAGGAATATGAGATCAGAGGTTATAGCGGGGAATTTTGCGGCTAAAGAAGCTATAAGCAAAGCTTTAGGAACTGGAATTAGAGGATTTTCATTAATAGATATGGAAATTTTAAGAGATGACTTTGGAAAACCTGTAGCATATTTAAATAAGGTTATGGAAAATATTATAAATAGGAAATATAAATTAAATATATCCATATCACATAATAAAACATCTGCAATAGCTTTTGCTATATTGGAGGAAGTGTAATGGAAATAATGTCTAGAGAGGGATGCAAGGCATTAGATAAATATACTATTGATGAGATTGGAATACCAAGCCTTGTATTAATGGAGAATGCTGCTAATGAGGTTTTCAAAAAAATAGTCAATTCAGATGATAAATTTATAATATTTTGTGGGAATGGAAATAATGGTGGAGACGGTTTAGCTATTGCAAGAAAGTTAATTCTAGAAGAAAAAGATGTTCATATTGTTATAGTAAGTAAAAATGAAAAATATTCAGGAGATTTTATAACAAATCTTAATATTTTAAATAAGCTTACTAATAACTTTATATATATAAGAAATATAGATGACATAAATCTTTTAAAGGAATTATCAAATAAATATAGAACTGCAATAGACTGTATATTTGGAGTTGGGTTAAATAGGGTTTTAGATGGCTTCTATACAAGACTTATAAGCTATATAAATGACAAATGGGAAAATATAATTAGTATAGATGTTCCATCGGGGTTAAATTGTGATAGTGGGGAAATAATGGGTGCTTCAATAGTTGCAAGTAAAACTTATACTTTTGAAGTTATTAAAAAGGGATTTATTAAATATAAAGCTTTAAGGTATTTAGGGGATACAGAGGTATTAAAAATAGGGATTCCACAGTATGTAAAGGAAATGAATTCGGAAAAAATTTATATATTGAGTAGAGATGAATATAGGAAGCTATTGAGGAAGAGGGAAAAATATGGTCATAAGGGAAGTTACGGAAAGGTTGCTATTTTAGCAGGTAGTAAAGGATATACAGGAGCAGCATATATATCAACTCAATCCTGTGTAGTTGCAGGGGCTGGCTTAACTACTTTAGTGACGACAAAATATGTGCAAGATAAATTAAGTAGTAAATTAATTGAAGCAATGACAGCTAATATTGACTCTATGGAAGATTTAAAGGGATTATTTAAGAATGTTAATGTTATTGCTATAGGTCCTGGTATTGATAAGGAAGATAAATATAAAGATATTTTTGCTGATTTAATTAAATATAAAGATAAGAAGTTTGTCATAGATGCCGGAGCATTTAATTTATTAAAAGATAATAGTGAAATAATGATGGGAATAAAGGAAAAAGCTATACTAACACCACATCCAGGGGAAATGGCAAGGCTTATTGATAAGAGCATAGAATATGTTGAAGAAAATAGGGTAGAAGTAGCAAAAAAATTTGCTAAAGAAAATAAAGTTGTGGTTTTATTAAAGGGTTATAACACCATAATTACTGATGGGGAATTTGTTTACATAAATAGTAGTGGTAATAGTAAGATGGCTTCTGGAGGAATGGGGGATTGCTTAACTGGAATTATATCAGCTCTTTTAGCTCAAGGACATACTGAAATAGAGTCTGCTTTAATTGGAGCTTATGTTCATGGGCTAGCAGGAGAGTTTGCATCAGAGGGGAAATATTCAACAATAGCATCTGAAGTAATTGAAAATATATCAAGAGCTATGAATTATATATGAATAAATCTTAATTAAATTTAATATTAGTAATAATAAGTAACAACATCCAAGGAGGATATAATGAAGAAAAAATTATTACTAATATTTTTGGTATCTATACCTATAATCTTAATTACTTTAGTTGTTTTATTTAGAATGACTGCAGAACCAACTAATGAAGAAATAATTAAATCATTGAAAGATATTAAAGCATACAAAACAGAAGTTGAATTCCTAATTAAAAATTCAAGAGATGAAGAGAGACAAAATTCTATTCAATATTATAAAAAAGATGTTGGTGGCAAAATAGATTTTGGTGAAGATAGGACTAAGATTTATAAAGATAATATGGTTTTAGTTAAGGACAATGTAGCTAATAAGGAATATATAATAGAGAATAATATGAATGATTTATATTCTATAAGTTTTTTAAATAAATTATTATATTATCCTATTAATAATGAGGGGTTACAAGAAGGTCAAGAAGAATGGGGAGATACTGAATATATTGTTTTTACAAGTGAATTATTTTTAAAAAATGATAATTTAGATAAAGTTAAGGTCTTTATAGATAAGCAGAACAAAATTCCTATAGGGGCAATTATATATGATAAAAATAATAAAGATAGAGTAAGAATAGTGTATAGAAATTTTGAGAAGTTAAAAGAATTAGATGAAGAATTATTAAAATAAAAAATAAATGAATACCAGTTCAATATTTAAAAATTATATTATAACAAGTTGAGAAATTAGATAAAAAAAGAGTACATATGGTGAAATTAGTTGAAGGAACTAATATAATTAAATCTTATTTATAAAGATATAAAAAAAATTTAAAAAAAATGAACATAATTTTTGACAAACAGACATAATTTGCAATATAATTTATTTATACATAGATCCTTTACTACCTGGAGGCAAATTATGTCTAAAAAAATTAATAAACCAAAATTTTTGAAAAATGTAGTTAAAATTAAAAAAAATAGTCAATTTATTGGGTATTCCCTAATAGAATATAATAAAGATAAATTAAATATGGATATTTTTGAAATTATGAAAGAAGGATATCAGGAAATGGCAAAGATTAATTTAGAGCTTTCAGAGCTTTCTTTCGAATGCGAAAATGAGGTTATTGATGAATATGAGAACTGGCTTTGCGGAGTGTGAGATTTCTAATGACGACTATGGTAGTAAAAAGAGGGGATATTTTTTATGCTGATTTAAGCCCTGTAATTGGATCAGAACAAGGTGGAATCAGACCTGTAATAATAATTCAAAATGATATAGGTAATAAGTATAGCCCAACAGTTATTGTTGCAGCTATAACATCACAAATTAATAAAGCTAAGTTACCAACTCATGTTGAAATTTCTTCGGAAGAATATGGATTAAATAGAGATTCTGTTGTTTTGTTAGAACAGTTAAGAACTTTAGATAAGAAAAGATTGAAAGAAAAGATAGGTCATATGACTGATTCTGATATGAGAAAGGTAAATAAAGCCCTATTAATTAGTTTGAATTTAGCATAAATATTATTCGAAAAGGTTTTATTTAAATAAGTGAATATATTAAATACTTAGAAACCCTTAAGGGTTTCTTTTTATTTTTCTTTTAAAATATATAACAGTTAAAGTGATATACTATTTACAATAATATATACTATTTTCTTAAAAACAGAAAGAAATAGTGTATACAAAATCATATTTGTATGCTAAAATAATTTTGTCAAATATAGCACAATATATTTACAGGCAAATAAAATCTTAGGAGGAAAATAGATGATTAAAAACGTTGAGGAATTGAAATCATTAGCAAAAATAGTTCGTAAGGATATAATTTCTATGTTAACTGAATCTCGTTCAGGACATCCAGGTGGTTCATTATCAGCAGCAGATATACTAACTACATTATATTTTGGAGAAATGAACATAGACCCAAAAAATCCTAAGGATGAAAATAGAGATAGATTTGTACTATCAAAAGGTCATGCTGCCCCTGTATTATATAGTGTGTTAGCTAGAAGAGGATATTTTCCAGTAGAAGAATTAAATACATTAAGAAAAATTAATTCTAGATTACAAGGTCACCCAAGTATGAAGTGCTTGCCAGGAGTTGATATGTCAACAGGTTCTCTAGGGCAAGGAATTTCAGTATCAGTTGGAATGGCTTTAGCTGGTAAAATGGATAAAAAGGATTATAGAGTATATACTCTTTTAGGCGATGGTGAATTAGAAGAAGGTCAAGTTTGGGAAGCTGCAATGTCAGCAGCTCATTATAAATTAGATAATTTAACTGCTTTTGTTGATTTTAATGGATTGCAAATAGACGGAGATATAACAAAGGTAATGAATCCATCACCAATTGATAAAAAGTTTGAAGCTTTTGGATGGAATGTTTTAGTTATAGATGGTCATGATATAGAAGCAATTCAAGATGCCATAGAAAAAGGAAGAAATGTTAAGGGCAAACCAACAGTAATAGTTTGTAAGACTGTAAAAGGTAAGGGCGTTTCCTTCATGGAAAATCAAGCAGGATGGCATGGAACAGCACCAAGTAAAGAACAATGTGAACAAGCATTGTCAGAAATTGGAGGTAACAACTAATGAGTAATAAGATTGCAACAAGAGAAGCTTATGGAAAAGCATTAGCTGAACTAGCTAATTCAAATGAAAATATTGTGGTTTTAGATGCTGATCTTTCAAAATCTACAAAAACTGCAGATTTTAAAGCTGTTTGCGAAGAAAGATTCTTTAATATGGGTATAGCAGAAGCTAATATGATGGGAGTTGCTGCAGGATTATCTACTTGTGGTAAGATTCCATATGTAAGTACATTTGCTATGTTTGCAGCTGGAAGAGCTTTTGAGCAAATTAGAAACTCAATTTGTTATCCTAAATTAAATGTAAAAATATGTGCAACTCATGCTGGATTAACTGTTGGAGAAGATGGAGCTTCTCACCAAGCCATAGAAGACTTATCTTTAATGAGAAGTATTCCTAATATGACAGTAATATGCCCAGCAGATGCAGTAGAAACTACAGCTGCAATAAAAGCTATTTCAGAATATGAAGGCCCTTGCTATGTAAGATTAGGAAGAGCAGCAGTAAATATAATAAATGATGAAAGTACATATAAATTTGAAATTGGTAAAGGCGTTACTTTAGCTGATGGAAAGGATATAACTATAATTGCAACTGGAATTATGGTGGATGTTGCTTTAGAAGCTAAAGAAGAATTAAAAAAAGATGGAATTAATGCAAGAGTTATTAATATACATACATTAAAGCCGATAGATAAAGAAATTTTAATTAAAGCTGCTAAGGAAACTGGAGCCATTGTAACAGTTGAAGAGCACAATGTAATTGGAGGATTAGGTTCAGCAGTTTCAGAAGTTTTATCAGAAGAAATTCCAGTTCCAGTATTAAAGGTTGGGGTTCAAGATACTTTTGGAGAAAGTGGATTACCAGATCAATTATTAAAAGCATATGGATTAACAGCTAATAATGTTATTGAAAAAGTAAAAAAAGCAATTACATTGAAAAAATAATAAGTTTACTATAATAATTTAAATAAATTACTAAAAAATAGCTATATTTACCACTAAGCTGTAGAAAAATCTACAGCTTTTTATTTTTTAATTACTTTTAATATAAAACATAATATAATATTTAAGTGGAACTATTAAAATTACGGATTAAATTCAAAGTATAATTGGATAGAAACATATATATTGAGGGAAAATAATAAAAATTATTTAGAAAAGGAGGATTTATATGAGAGGAAGAATAAAAGAATATATATTAATATTTATAGGGGTATCTTTAGTTGCATTTTCATTAGAATATTTTTTCATACCTAATAATATAGCAGCAGGGGGATTAACTGGTTTAGCTATAGTAATCAATCACTATATCCCAGCTATTTCAACAGGACCATTAGTATTTATAATGGATTTATTTTTATTTATAATTGGATTCATTTTTTTAGGAAAAAATTTTGGGGTTAAGACAATAGTATCAAGCTTTAGTTTAGCCGGAATGATGACTATTATTGAAACATATTTTAATCCAAAGGCAATAACTAATGATTTAATGTTAGCAGCTATTTTTGGAACTTTTATTACTGCAATAGGAATGGCTATAGTATTTAATGCAAATGCATCAACAGGAGGAACAGACACTATAGCAAAGATACTAAATAAGTTTTTTCATATTGACATAGGAAAGTCTTTATTAGCAGTTGATTTTATAGTAACCTTATTAGGGGCAGTTACTTTTGGTATAAATATAGGGTTATATGGATTGCTTTCTGTTATAATTAACGGGATTGCTATTGATAAAGTTATAGAAGGTTTCCAAGTGTGTAAGGAAGTAACAGTTATAAGTACAAAAAGTGATGAAATTGGCAAATTCATAATGGATGAATTAGAGAGAGGATGCACATTTTTAAAGGGTGTTGGAGGTTTTTCAGGAAAAGATACTTATATATTATATGCAGTTTTAGGAAGAAGTGAATTTATAAAACTAAAGCAATATATAAGTAAAGTAGATCCAAAAGCCTTTATAACAGTGGGAGAAGTACATGAAGTTATGGGAGAAGGATTTAAAAATTTACAATAACCTTTTAATTGTAATATGTATTAGAAGGAGAATAGAACAGAGATGAAAAAATTAAAAGAATATTTTTTAGCTACTGTAGGGGTAGCAATAGTTGCATTTGGATTAGAGTATTTTTTCTTTCCACTAGATATAGCAGCTGGTGGAGTTTCAGGATTGGCTCTAGCAATTAATCAATTAATAGATATTAATCCAAGTATATTAGTTTTTGTATTCAATATTATATTATTTGCTCTTGCTTTCTTTGTAATAGGAAGTTCATTTGGAGCAAAGAGTATTTATGCTACAATAATGTTATCAGTAATAATGTGGATTTTTGAAAACTTTTTAAATCCTAGGGCTATTACTGATAACTTAGTATTAGCTTGTGTATTTGGTTCAGCGGTATTAGCTTTTGGTACTGCAATAACTTTTTACCAAGATGCATCAACAGGTGGAACTAGCATACTTGCAAAGATTATTAATAAATATTTTCACCTACCAATAGGGCAAGGGTTATTATTAGCAGATTGTACTGTAACATTGTTAGCTATCTATTCTTTTGGTGTTGAAAAAGGCCTTTTTGGACTTTTAAGTGCTATCTTAATAGGAAATTTGGTAGATAAATTTATAGCAGGTATAAATCCTGTAAAACAAGTATTTATAATTACTAACAAGGAAAAGTTAGTTGTAGATTTTATAAATAATGATATAAATAGAGGGTGTACAATATTAACAGGTAAAGGCGGATATTCAAAGGCTAATATGACTGTAGTATATACTGTTTTAAGCTCTAAACAATTTATAACGTTAAAACAATTTATAAAAACAAATAACCCAGAAGCATTTTTAACTGTAAGTGAATCTACAGAAGCATTAGGTGAGGGATTTAAAGATTATTAAAATTTAATGAAAATTTCATAGAAATAGGGAATAATATAGTTTTTATTAAGTATAAAAGCATAAAAAAAGTTTTTACTTAAGCTTGGTTATGCTATAATAACGCTATAGGTTTTAAAATACGCTTATGTGCGAGGTGTTAGAGAGAATGATAGAATTTAAGAATGTGTCTAAACTATATGATAATAATGTTAAGGCGTTATCAGATGTAAATATAAAAATAGAATCAGGAGAGTTTGTATTTTTAGTTGGGCCTTCAGGAGCAGGTAAATCAACTTTTATAAAAATGTTAATAAAGGAAGTAGATCCTACTGTTGGAGAAATAATTGTAGCTGGTAAAAAGCTTTCTGATATTTCTAGAAGGCAAACACCTTATTACAGAAGAAAGATAGGGATGGTTTACCAAGACTTTAGATTAATTCCAACATTAAATGTATATGAAAATGTTGCTTTCGCTATGAGAGTAGTTGAAGCTTCTCAAAAGGATATTAGAAAAAGAGTTCCTATGGTACTTTCTTTAGTAGGACTTTCTCATAAATATAAGATGTTTCCAAATGAATTATCTGGTGGTGAACAACAAAGAGTTGCATTAGCAAGAGCTATAGTTAATAATCCATCAGTTTTAATTTGTGATGAGCCTACAGGTAACTTAGATCCAGAAACTTCAAAGGAAATAATGGAACTTTTAGAAGATATAAATAGAGCTGGTACTACAATTTTAATGGCTACTCACGCAAAGGAAATAGTAGATAACATGAAGAAAAGAGTTATTGCTATAGAAAAAGGTTGTGTAGCAAGAGATACAGCAAGGGGGATGTACGAAAATGAAGCTTAATACATTAAAGTACTTTTTTATAGATGCCTTTAAGAGTTTAAAGAGAAATAGAACTTTAAGTATAGCAGCTATGATTACTGTACTAATTACATTCTTTATATTTGGTACTTTTATATTACTAGGATTGAATTTTAATAAGGCCATAGAAGATGTGGCATCAAAGCTTGAAATTAAAGTTTACTTAGAAGATGATATCAAGTTAATAGATCAAAGAGAAATAGAAATAAAGCTTAATGAATTAGAGGGTGTTAAGGAAGTTGTCTATGAATCTAAAGAAGAAGCCTTTGTTAACTTAAAGGAAATGTTAAAAGATAATCAAGGCTTATTAGAAGGATATGATTTAAAAGACAACCCACTTCCAAGTTCATTTATAGTAAAATTGCGAAATCCTGAAGATGCTTCAAATATTACTGCAGCAGTCCAAGATATGACTGGAGTAGAAAATATATCAAATCAGCAGGATATGATTGATACGATAAGCTCTTTTATAGGTGGAGTTAGAATAGCAGGGCTAATACTATTTGTTGTATTTATTGGAGTATCTATATTCTTAATTACTAATACAACTAAAATTACAGTATATTCTAGAAGAAGAGAAATAGGAATAATGAAGTATGTAGGAGCTACTGACTGGTTCATAAGATGGCCATTTATAATTGAAGGTATGATAATAGGTATAGTTGGATCTTTACTTTCAAGTATACTATTATTTGCACTATATAGATGGATATTTGGATACATAGTATCGAATATGTTCTTAGTTTCTTTAGTTTCACCATCCTTTGTTCTAGGAACATTAAGCTGGATATTCCTATTAGGTGGAGCAATAATAGGTGCTTTAGGAAGTATAGTAGCACTAAGAAAATTCTTAGATGTATAAATAGATTAATAAAATGAAAGAATAAATAATATAATTTAAGTGGAGTTTAACTCCACTTAAATTATATTATTAAGATATTTATAGTTTTATGAAAGGAAGTATTAGAATATGGAGGAGAATAAGGAGTATAAGGGGAAACTTAAAAAGCCCTTGATAATAGCAGGATTAATTATAGTTTTTATACTATCAAATTTTATGTTTTTTTATCTAGGAAATATATTTGCTTTTAACGGATTAAGCTTAGTAAGTGTTAGTGAAGATGTAGCAAAAGATATTACTGAAGTCAAAGATGTTAAAAAATATGAATTATTATTTCAAGTGAGAGATGCATTATTAACCAAGTATGATGGGGAATTAGATGATAATGCTTTACTTGAAGCTGCTATTAAGGGAATGACTCAATCAGTAAATGATCCATATACAGTATTTATGAATGCTAGTGAATATAAATCTTTTGAAGATCAAATAGAGGGTCACTTTGTAGGAATTGGAGCACAATTAGGAATAAAAGATAATAAAATAACAGTTGTATCACCAATTGAAGGTTCACCTGCAGAGAAAGCAGGATTAAAAGCTGGAGATATAATTTTAAAGGTTAATGGAAAGGAAATAACAGAACCTAATTTAGATAAAACTATAGCAGAAATTAGAGGCGAAAAGGGCGAAGAAGTAACTTTAACTGTATCAAGAGAAGGTTCTGAATATCTTGATATTGCAATAGTGAGAGATGAAATAAAAGTTGTTTCTGTTAAGGGAGAAATTATAGACGGAAACATTGGATATATACAAATATCTTCTTTTGATGAAGGTGTAGCAAAAGATTTTAAAAATAAGATAGTTGAATTAAAGTCTCAAGGTATGAAGGGAATGATATTAGATTTAAGAGGAAATCCAGGTGGGTCTCTTAATGAGGCAGTAAATGTAGCCTCTCAATTTATACCTAAAGGTGAAATAGTAACTTATACAATAGATAAGTATGAAAATAGACAAGAAGCAAAATCAGTAGGTGGAGAAGCAGAAGGAATGCCACTAGTAATACTAATTGATGGTGGAAGTGCATCAGCATCAGAAGTAGTAACTGGAGCATTAAGAGATTATGAAGCAGGAACTATAGTAGGAACTACAAGTTTTGGTAAGGGAATCGTTCAACAATTAATAGAATTTAAAGATGGAAATGGTGGATTAAAAGTAACAACTTCTAAATATTATACTCCTAATGGAGAAAATATACATAAAATAGGAATTAAACCTGATATAGAAGTAGAAATTCCAAAGGATATTTTAGAGAAGGAATATGATAGAAATATAGATCCTCAATTTATTAAAGGATTAGAAGTTATAAAAGAAAAGATAAAATAGGAGGCTCACAAATGGAATTAATACTATATACATTAAGGACTGTAGCTTATGCTATTGTTGAGCCTATGCATATATTTATGCTAGTAATTTTAGGTGTAATGTTTTACTCAAAAAACAAAAGAATATCAATGATGCAGAAAATGACTATTGGGGAGAGTATTAACTCCCCTTTAGAACTTACATTATCTCAAATAGCTATAGGAATAATTGCTGGAGCTGTAGTAAGTGTAATATTAAGTATATTAGGAATAATTTTCAATGAGAATTCTGGAATAGAAATTATGTTTATGATTTCTATATTATTACTTTTTATAAAGAAAAGATTTATTTGTTTTTCTTACTCAGGAGCAGTATTAGGAGCTATAAGTATTATAGCTAGCTTTTTAGCAAGAAGTACAAATACTGAGTCATACATAAATTTAAATATATTAAGTCTTATGACCTTTGTTGGAGTTATGCATGTAATAGAAGGAATTTTAGTAATGTTAGATGGTGGAAGAGGAGCCATTCCTGTTTTTTCAAATAGAGATGAAAAAATAGTGGGTGGATTTGCATACAATAGGTATTGGGCTTTACCAGTGGCAATATATATTGCTATAACAAGCAATATATCTACTGCAGTTACAGCTTCCGTATCAACACCAAATTGGTGGCCTATAATAAATAGGTCCCAAGCTTTACTGATGTTAAGTTCAATGATTATTTCGGCTATACCTTTATATGGTGTAGTAGCATATAATTCTGTTTCCTTCACAAAAAGAAAAACTATAAAACCTATTTATTCTGGTATTGGAATATTAGTATATGGCATTATATTAACATTAATAGCTCAACTAGCCCAATTTGGAATTATTGGACAAATTGTTGTTGTTATATTTGCTCCTTTAGGACATGAACTTATGATTAAGATACAACACAAAATTGAAAAAAGTGGACAATATATTTATGTTACAGATGATAATGGGGTGTCAGTTTTAGAGGTAGCACCTAGCTCTCCAGCTTATAAGTCAGGAATAAGAAGAGGAGATAAAATATTAGCAGTTAATGGACAGGAAGTTTTGTCAGAAATTGAAATTTTTAAAGTTGTAAGAGAGAATCTTAATGAAATTCCTTTTAGAGTGAAAAAAATTTCCGGGGAAATAGTCGATTTAAGAATATTGCCAAAGAATAAAAAGGTAGGAATGCTATTAGTTCCAAGAATGGTAAAAGCAGATAGTGCAATTAGTGTTGATAATGACGATTTTAAGAAAGTATTAGATGAAATGAAAAGAAAGCATTAAGCTTTCTTTTTTTGTTAATATAAATGATAAAAAGAATATAAATATGTGAATTATTATTAAAAATATGAATTTCATATACGCAATAAGAATGGAAATGGTATAATCAAAAAAATAAATGGGTTGAGAATTAAAAGCATGGAGGTATAAATATGGCATTTAGTCAATTTGAGTTTTTTTCAGAGAGTTTAAGAAGAGTTGTATCATTTAATATTTTACTACCTAATGATTCTCCTTTAGAATTTATAAAGGACAATGAAAATTATGAAAGAGGAGTAAAAACATTATTTTTATTACATGGTTATTCAGGTAATAATAGAGATTGGATTTTAGAAAGTAAAATTAATGAATTTGCAATAAAATATAATATTGCAGTTATATTTCCAAATGGAGATAATAGTTTTTATTTAGACGGAAAAGGAATGGGAAGCAAATATGGAACATATGTGGGGGAAGAGTTAGTAAATTACACAAGAAGGGTATTTGGACTTTCTAATAAAAAAGAAGACACATATATTGGTGGTTTTTCTATGGGGGGATTTGGAGCAATTCATACTGCATTAAAGTATAATGAGACTTTTTCAAAGGCATTTGCTCTTTCATCAGCATTGATAATAAATGAAATTAAAAATAAGGATGAAAATTTTAGTACCCCAATAGCTGATTACTATTATTATGAAAGCACCTTTGGAAATTTAAATGAATTAGAAAATAGTGAAAATAATCCAGAAGAATTAATTAGAAGATTAAAAAGCGAAAATAAATTAATTCCATCAATATTTATGGCTTGTGGAAAAGAAGATTTTCTAATTGAGCCAAATAGAGCTTTTCATAAATTTTTAGTAGATAATGATGTAAATGTTTATTACCAAGAGGATGATGGAAATCATAATTGGGAATTCTGGAATAAGTATTTAGAACCCTCTATACAATGGTTAATAAATTAGAATAGATGATTTATAATAATGCTGAAGATATTTTTTTCTTAATATATCTTTAGCATTTTAATTTGGAAAAAATAGAGGTATATATACTTTTAAATTTCTATTTGATATAATTTTTAATAGATTATTAAAAGTAATATTGTCTAGAATTAGTTTTGATTTCTAGACAATATTTTTATTAATAAAAGGAGGTAATAAATATGCCTGAGTTTAAAATAGAATCAAAATTTAAACCAACTGGAGATCAACCTCAAGCTATAGAGAGTTTAGTTAATTCAATAAATAATGGTGATAGATGTCAAACTTTATTAGGTGTAACTGGTTCAGGAAAAACTTACACCATGGCAAATATTATTCAGAAAGTACAAAAACCCACATTGGTTTTAGCTCACAATAAAACTTTAGCAGCTCAATTATGTTCAGAATTTAAAGAATTCTTTCCTAATAATATTGTAGAATATTTTGTATCTTATTATGATTATTATCAACCTGAAGCATATGTACCACAAACAGATACATTTATAGAGAAGGATGCAGCAATAAATGATGAAATAGATAAATTAAGGCACTCTGCAACTTCTGCATTATTAGAAAGAAGAGATGTTATAATAGTTGCATCAGTTTCATGCATTTATGGACTAGGTAATCCAGAGGAGTATAAAAAGTTAACTATTTCATTAAGAACTGGAATGATAAAAGATAGAGATGAAATAATTAGAAAGCTTATAGAAATTCAATACGAAAGAAACGATATTGATTTTGCTAGAGGAAGCTTTAGGGTAAGAGGAGATTCCTTAGATATAATTCCTGCATCATCATCTAATAAAGGAATAAGAGTTGAATTCTTTGGTGATGAAATAGATAGAATAAGAGAATTTGACGTATTAACTGGAAATATTTTAGGTGAAAGAAATCATGTTTCTATTTCACCAGCATCTCACTTTGCTACATCACATGAGGTTTTAGAAAAGGCTATAAGTCAAATTGAAGGTGAACTTGAAGATAGACTTAGAGAACTTAATAGCCAGGAGAAATTATTAGAAGCTCAAAGACTAAGACAAAGAACAAATTTTGATATAGAAATGATTAGAGAAATGGGATATTGTAGTGGAATAGAAAACTACTCAAGAATCTTAGATGGAAGAGCACCAGGAACACCACCACAAACCTTATTAGACTATTTTCCAGATGACTTTTTAATGTTTATAGATGAAAGTCATGTTACATTACCACAATGTAGAGCCATGTATGCTGGTGATAGATCTAGAAAGAACACTTTAGTTGAATATGGTTTTAGATTACCTTGTGCTTATGATAATAGACCACTAAAGTTTGAAGAATTTGAGAAAAAAATAAACCAAGTAGTATTTGTTAGTGCTACACCTGCACAATATGAATTAGATCATTCAACTAATATAGCAGAGCAAGTTATAAGACCTACAGGATTATTAGATCCAGTTATAGAAATAAGGCCAGTTAAGGGTCAAATAGATGATTTATATGCTGAAATTCAAAAGACTGTTGAAAAGGGATTTAGAGTTCTTATAACTACTTTAACTAAAAGAATGGCAGAGGATTTAACTAAATACTTAAAGGATTTAGGTGTAAAGACTACATATATGCATTCAGATATAGAAACTATAGAAAGAATGAAAATTATAAGAGAATTAAGACTTGGAGAACATGATGTATTAGTAGGTATAAACTTACTTAGAGAAGGATTAGATATTCCTGAAGTAGCTTTAGTTGCAATTTTAGATGCTGATAAGGAAGGCTTCCTACGTTCAGAAACATCATTAGTTCAAACTATAGGTAGGGCAGCTAGAAATTCTGAAAGTAGAGTAATAATGTATGCAGACAACATTACTAAATCTATGGATAAAGCCATTAAGGAAACTGAAAGAAGAAGAAAGATCCAAATGGAGTACAATGAGAAAAATGGAATTGTTCCTCAAACTATAATTAAAGAAGTTAGAGATGTAATAGAAGCTACTAAGATAGCTGAAGACAAGATTGAATATAGTGCTGAAAATAGTAAGGTGATTTCAGAAAAAGATAAGAAGAAATTAATTAAGAAGTATACTGAAGAAATGATGGAAGCAGCCAAGAACTTACAATTTGAAAGAGCAGCAGAGTTGCGTGATATAATTAATGATTTAAAAGGGAAAAAGTAAATAATACCTTAATTGCATTGGAGATAGATATAATATTATAGTTACGTGGAATTTTACCATAGAACAAGGAATATTATATCTATCCATTTTTTATTGTTACTTATAAGAGTATATGGAATAATATAACTAATAATAAAGATTAAGAGAATAACTAAGGTCAAAAGTTTTTGAAATATCTGGAGTGATGAATAGTGGAAATATTAGAAAGTTGTAATTTATGTCCAAGGAATTGTGGAGCCAATAGATTAAATGGCAAAAGAGGCTTTTGTGGAGCAGGAGATAAAATAAGGGTGGCTAGGGCTGCCCTTCATTATTGGGAAGAGCCATGTATATCAGGAGAAATAGGTTCAGGAACAGTTTTCTTTTCTTATTGCACTTTAAAATGTGTTTTTTGTCAAAATTATAATATAAGTCAATGTCAGTGGGGAAAGGAAATAACTATAGAAAGATTATCAGAAATTTTTATTGAGCTTCAAGAGAAGGGAGCATTAAATATAAATTTAGTTACTCCAACTCATTATGTTCCTCAAATAATAGAAGCTATAAAAATAGCTAGGAGTAAGGGGCTAAAACTCCCTATTATTTATAACAGTAGTGGATATGAGAAAGTAGAAACAATAAGGTTACTTAAAGGATATATAGATGTGTACTTACCAGATATGAAGTATTTTGATACTAAATATTCAAGTAAGTATTCAAAAGCTAAGGATTATTTTAATTATGCTAAAGCTGCAATTAATGAAATGATAAATCAAGTTGGAGAAATTAAGTTTGATGAAAATGGAATTGTCCAGAAGGGGGTAATAATAAGGCATCTTATGTTACCAGGGCTTCTATTTGATTCTAAAAAGATAATAGATTATATATATAATACATATGGAGATAAAGTTTATATTAGTATTATGAATCAATATACTCCATTAGAGCATGTGAAGGATTATCCAGAAATAAATAAACCTTTAAATCAAAAGCACTATCAGGCTCTTATTGATTATGCTTTAAATATAGGGGTTAAAAATGGATTTATTCAAGAAGAGGGAACTGATAGTGAAAGTTTTATACCATTGTTTAACTTTGAAGGCGTATAGGTGCTAACGCACAATTAATAATGCGTAATGCATAATTAAGGAAAAAACTCCTTAGGGAGTTTAGGATGCTAACGCATAATGTAAAATGAATAATGAAGAATGAAAAATTAATGTAAAAACTCCTTTTGGAGTTTTTTTAATTAAAATAAATTCAGCAATTTGGAACAAATTACTTCAATAATTCTACATTTTACATTTAAATTTTGAGCTATGAGCGATATTTACTAAATTTTAATTTTTAGTTTAAACAAATAGAAGGATTTAATCGTCTATAAGATATAGATAGTAAATTAGAGCTTTAGTTAGGGGGGAGAAGGGTGCTGAAAAGGGTAAGGGAAAAGATTTTTGAGGAATATATTAAGGTCAATAAGGAAAAACTATACAAGATATCTTATATCTATTTAAAAAATAAAGATGACGCTATGGATGTAATACATGAAAGTATAGTTAAAGCTTATAGGAAACTTGATAATATAAAAGACTTAAGTAATATTGATAAGTGGTTTATAAGACTTTTAATAAATACTTTAATAGATTATATAAGAAAAAATTCAAAGATGATATTAATGGAAGATAAAGACATGGAAGTATTAATTAATAAATCAAAGGAACAAGAAGACGGGTTTAGTTTATTAATTGAAAACTTAAATGAGGAATTGAGATTAATAATAATACTAAAGTATTTTCATGGGTATAAAATAAGTGAAATATCAGAGATATTAACGTTAAAGGAATCTCAAGTGAAGAATAAGATTCATAAAGCCTTAAATTTACTAAGAAAAGAAATTGAGGAGGAATAGTTATGAAGAATATATTTGAAAAAGAAAAAATAGCATATAAAAATATAGAGATTCCTGAAGAATTAGAGTTTATAGTTATTAAGTCTATAAATGAAGGTAAGAAGAAAAATAGTAATCATATAAAATTGATAAGTAAAGTTCTTGTAGCTTCATTAATAATATTCTTTATATTATTAAATACATCTCCAAGGTTTTCTACAATAGCTAAGAATTTACCTATAGTAGGAAAGCTAGCAGAACTTTTAATTATAGATAAAGGGTTTAATAATGCAGTAGAAGATGGATTTATACAAAATATAGGATATGAAAATGAGATAAATGGAATTAAATTAAAGGTAAATAACTTAGTTGGGGATTACAAATCTATGTGGATAGAATACGAGGTAGAAGAAGGATATATTGTAGAAGTAGATTTAACTGATTTAAAAGAAGAAGATAAAATAAGTGCTTTTTATAGTTATAACCAGCAAACTCATAGGGAAAATGAAAATTATATTGAAGTTAATTTTGAAAAATTTGAAAAAGACTTTTTGATGAAATTTAATGTTTATAATAAAGATAAATCAGAAGTTTTAGCCATATTTAAGGTCCCAATAGAGTTAGATAATAAATTTGGAGAAAATAATTCTTCTATTAATAAAAAAATAATTAGTACAAAAATTGGAGAATTTGAAATAAAAGGAGTAAACACTTCTAAAACAAGAACAAGTATTACTTTTAAATTAAATAGTGATGAATATAATTTTGTTAAATTTGAAAATCCAGTATTAATAGATAGTAAGGGAAATGAATATAAAAATTCACGTTTGTTATCATATTTAAATGGTGACAAAATGATAGAATTTGAAGGTGAAGTTAAAGATACTAATATTACATTTAAAGTGGATAATATTTTTTATGATAAGAAGTATGATAAAAAAGTAATAGTAGATTTAAATAAGAAACTTGTTCAAGATAATCAATATAATACAACTTTTGAAAGTTATGAAAATAATATTTTAGAGTTAAAAACTTCAAATGTTGAAGGAATAGAATTTAAGAAGGAAAATAATGAATATAAATTTAACAGCCAATCTGCACATGGTGTTGAAGTGCCTGAAAATATATATAAAATATATGAAGTAATTACTAGATTTGATATATTTGATGAAGGTGATGGAACTATAGAAATTAATATAGATTCAATTACAAAAGATAAAGTAAAAGGTTTCAAAGTGAATATAAATTAATATAAAAATGAGTGTGATAAAAAGTGTCTGTTTATTACACTCTTTTTTTGCAAATACTTTAATATATAATTGACAATAAATATAATAAAAATTAGAATAGAATAAAGAACGCTTGTTCGAGCGAATGTAAATATAAGGAGAAAGGCAAATAATATGAAGGATAAAATAATAATAAGAGGTGCTAAGGTACATAACTTAAAAAATGTATCTTTAGAGATACCTAGAGATAAGTTAGTAGTATTTACAGGTTTATCAGGATCTGGAAAGTCTTCATTAGCATTTGACACTTTATATGCAGAAGGACAAAGAAGATATGTTGAATCTCTTTCATCCTATGCAAGACAATTTTTAGGGCAAATGGATAAGCCTGATGTAGAATATATTGAAGGATTATCACCAGCTATATCTATAGATCAAAAGACAACTAGTAAGAATCCACGTTCAACAGTTGGAACAATTACTGAAATATATGATTATTTAAGGTTATTATACGCAAGAGTAGGAAAACCATACTGTCCTAAATGTAAAATTCCAATAGAGCAACAATCTGTTGATCAAATTGTGGATAGTATAATGGAACTTGGGGATAGAACTAAAATTCAAGTTTTAGCTCCAGTTATTAGAGGTAAAAAGGGAACTCACGAAAAAGTTTTAGATAATATAAAAAGAAGTGGATTTGTCAGAGCTAGAATTGATGGCTCAATTTACGAACTTACAGAAGAAGAAGTAAAACTAGAAAAGAATATAAAGCATAATATTGAAGCTGTTGTAGATAGAATAATAATTAAAGAAGGCATAGAAGGCAGACTATCAGATTCTATTGAAACTGCACTTAAGCTTGCAGAAGGATTAGTATTAATTAACATTATTGATGGCGAAGATATACTATTTAGTGAAAAGTTCGCATGCCCAGAGTGCGGATTAAGTATAGATGAACTTGCACCTAGACTATTTTCTTTTAACTCTCCATTTGGTAAATGTGATTGTTGTGATGGATTAGGAACTTTAATGGAAATAGATGAAAACCTAGTTATACCAAATAAGGAGTTAAGTATATTAGAAGGAGCTATAGCTACTTGGGGAGAAGGAAGATTAAAGGAAGATTCCTGGACCTTTGCTATTTTAAAGGCGTTAAGTGAAGAATATGATGTTGACTTAAGCAGACCTGTAAAGGAATTAAGTAGAAAAGAACTAGATTTAATTCTTTATGGAACTAATGGAAAGAGAATGAAGGTTACTTATACTAAAGATGGAGTGAAATCTCAATATAATTATGCTTATGATGGAGAAATAAACTCTTTAAAGAGAAGATATAGAGAGACTAATTCAGATATTATAAAGAATGATATTGAACAATATATGAGTGATAATCCTTGTCCAAAGTGTAATGGAGCAAGACTTAAAAGAGAGGCTTTAGCTGTTTTAGTAGGAGATAAAAATATATATGAATTTACTAAACTATCTATAAAGGAAGAATTAGATTACATTAATTCATTAGAATTCTCTGAAAAGGACACAATAATAAGTGATCAAATAATAAGAGAAATAAAAAATAGGCTTAATTTCTTAATAGATGTAGGTTTAGATTACTTAAATCTATCAAGAAATTCTGGAACTTTATCAGGAGGAGAAGCTCAAAGAATAAGACTTGCAACTCAAATTGGTTCTGCACTTATGGGAGTATTATACATATTAGATGAGCCTAGTATAGGACTTCACCAAAGAGATAATGACAAACTTATAGCAACTCTTAAGCATTTAAGAGATGTTGGTAATACTGTAATAGTAGTTGAACATGATGAAGATACTATGAAGGAAGCAGATTATATTGTAGATATTGGACCGAGAGCTGGTGAACATGGCGGAGAAATAGTAGCTACTGGTACTGTAGAAGATATTAAAAAGTGTAAGAATTCAATAACAGGACAATACTTATTAGGGGAAAAGAAAATAGAAACTCCAAAAGAAAGAAGAAAAGGAAATGGAAACTTTATAACTGTTAAAGGAGCTAAGGAAAATAATTTAAAGAATGTTAATATAAAAATTCCACTAGGAACTTTAACTATGGTAACAGGAGTTTCAGGTTCTGGTAAAAGTACCTTAGTAAATGAAATATTATATAAAGGATTAAATAGATTAGTAAATAGAAGTAAAAATCCAGTAGGTGCTCATAAGGAAATTTTAGGACATGAAAATATTGATAAAATTATAGATATAGACCAAAGTCCAATTGGGAGAACACCTAGATCAAATCCAGCAACTTACACAGGGGTATTTGATATAATAAGAGAATTATTCTCTAATACACCTGAAGCTAAGATGAGAGGATATAAGCCAGGCAGATTTAGCTTTAATGTTAAGGGTGGAAGATGTGAAGCATGTACAGGTGATGGTATTATTAAGATAGAAATGCAATTTTTATCTGATGTATATGTACCTTGTGAAGTGTGTAAGGGAAAGAGATATAATAGAGAAACATTAGAAGTTAAGTATAAAGGAAAAACTATAGACGATATATTAAATATGACAGTTGAAGAAGCTTTAACATTCTTTGAAAATATTCCAAGAATAAAAAATAAAATAGAAACCCTATATGATGTAGGTCTTGGATATATAAGATTAGGTCAGCCATCAACACAATTATCAGGTGGTGAAGCTCAAAGAATAAAATTAGCTTATGAACTTTCAAAGAGAAGCACAGGAAAAACTTTATATATATTAGATGAGCCAACTACAGGTCTTCATATAGATGATGTAAGTAGATTAGTAGATATACTTCAAAGGTTAGTAGAAGCAGGAAATACAGTAGTAGTTATAGAACATAATTTAGATATGATAAAGTGTGCTGATTATATTATTGATTTAGGACCTGAAGGTGGAGATAAGGGTGGAACAATAGTTGCAACTGGAACACCTGAAAATATAATAAAAGTTGAAGAATCCTATACAGGTAAATATCTTAAAAAGATGTTAAGATAATTAAAGAATACTTGTTATTTTTATATATAAGATTTAATATATAATGGTAATATAATACTAATTTTGAGGTGAAACTATGGGTTTTTCAAGGCTAATGACTATTGTTTTTGGTGTAGCTTTTATAATAGTACTTTATTTTATTATTTATTATGCACTAAAAATAATGTACAAGGACGTAAAGGGCGGTGGAAGAAGAAGAAAACCTTCTGCTATAAAGAATTATGGAATAGAAGTACTAAGTGTAGGAGAAAACTCAAACTTAGAAGAAGGATCTATTTTATTGTTAAACGGAATAATAACCATAGGAAGAAAAGATGGAAATACAATAAGATTAACAGATCAATATGCATCTGGTAATCATGCTAAAATAGTAGTGAAAAATAATGAAATTTTAATAGAGGACTTAAACAGTACTAATGGTGTATTTATTAATGATGAAAAGGTTACTAAATACGCTAAGTTAAGAGCTAATGATAAAATTAGAATAGGTAGTGCCACCTTTAAGGTTATAAGAGCAGAAAAAAATTAGAGGTGAAGGAATGAATCAGGCACTAAGGTTAGAGAAAAGAGTCCTTAAATTAATTTATTTATTATGTTTACTTCTATTTACAAATCTAGCTTTATTACAAAAACCATTTGATAAAAAAGCATTGATTATTGGAGTTATATTGTGTTTCATTATAGGATTAGCACATTTTATTTTAAGAAGGTATTATCCTGATGGAGATAAGTTTATGTTTATCTTCTCAAGTATACTAGCTGTTGTTGGAATTGCAGTACTTTACAGAATAGATCCTGGTTTTGCATTTAGACAATTAGTTTGGACTATACTTGGAATAATTGGATATATGACTATAGTGATAGCTTTACCAGATTTAAAAAGCTTTGCTAAGTATAAAAAAATATATATGATTATAACTTTAGTATTTATGCCTATGGCATTAATATATGGACTAATATTTAATACAGAAACATATGGTGCTATGAACTGGGTTTATATAGGACCAATAAGCTTTCAACCATCTGAGTTTGGGAAGATAGCTTTAGTTTTATACTTATCTTCATCACTTATGAAGTATGAAGGAAAGAATTCTTTAAAAGAAGATTTTAAACAATTAATTGAACCAGCATTAGTAGTAATGTTCTCATTAGCATGTATGGTTCTTCAAACAGACCTTGGATCCACTTTAATTTTCTTTGGTATATCTGTAACTATGTTATATATAGCAACTTCAAAGAAAAAATATGTTTTTACATGTTTAGGACTTTCAGCAGTTGGTGCTCTAGGAGCATATGGAGTTTTTGGGCATGTTCAAAGAAGAGTTAAAATTTGGCTTGATCCATGGAAATATGCTAGTAATGAAGGTTATCAAATAGTTCAAGGATTATATGCTATAGCTTCAGGTGGATTGTTTGGTGTAGGACTTGGAAATGGATATCCAGATTTAATATTTGCTAGTGAAAGTGATTTTATATTTGCAGTTATTTGTGAAGAATTTGGAATGATATTTGCAGTAGGATTAATGATAATATATTTTTTATTATTCTATAGAGGTATAAGAATAGCTTTTTTAACTAAAGATAGATTTAGTCTTTTGACTGCTGTAGGATTTAGTACTATGATAGCTTGTCAAACTTTAGTTATAGTAGGAGGAATTTTCACAGTAATACCATTAACAGGAATAACTTTACCTCTTATAAGTTATGGTGGAAGTTCAATGCTAACTATGTTTTTCGCTTTGGGGATTCTACAAAAAATTTCGGAAGAATACTAAAATAGTTATATAAAATATATAAAATTGGGATTTGTTGTTATATAATAGAGGAAAAAGTAATTTATTTACTTTTTCTTTTATTTTTTTTTATTGTAAAGGGTTTATATTGAGTTTAGGAGGATGGAGTTTTGAGTAAAAAAAATATTAAAAAGAAGTTTAAAGAAAAGGGTGTTAGAAGAATTACAATTACTCAAAAAGTACTTTTATTTATTACTGCAATTATTTTAATTACAAGTTTATCTTTAGCAACATATTCTTCATATATAACATACAAAAATGAAACTACTAGAGTAAATGCGCTTTTAAAACAAACAAGAGATTTAGGAACAAGCTTAACTGAAGAGGGAATAATGGAATTAGAGGAATTAATAACTTCAGTTGAAGTAGTAATAAGTGACAGGGATAGAGCAAATAACTTTGTTTATTCTCTTGCAAAAAGTAATACTAATATTACTTCAGTTGCAGTTAAAGGCAAAAATAATGAATTTATATCATATTCAGGAACTTTAAGCAAGGCCTATATTGATAATTTAACATTTGCAGAGGGAATAGAAGAAGGTGTCTTCTGGTCAAATATTATAAAGGCTGGTGGCGGAAATCAAATTGTAATAAAATCATCCAAAAATGGAGTTGATTCCTTTATGCAGTTATCTATGGATTTTTTCCAGAATAAAATAGAGTCAGCTAAAGTTCCAGGAATAGAGCTAGATTTAACTGATAGTTTCGGAACAATAATGGCCAGTAATAATGCTGATAAAATAAACACTAAAATAAATGAAGACTTTAATAAAATTATAAGTGAAGAAGAGGGAAATGGAGAAGTTAATATAGGAAGAGAGAAAAAAATAATTACATATCATAAATTTGCAAATAACTTTAGGGTAGTAGCAATATATGATAAAGGAGATTTAAATTCTGAAATAATAAATGATATAATGTTTAATTTACTTATCACTATTTCAATAGCTTTAGTTATAGGATGTGGAGCATACTTTATAATTAAAAAATATTTAAGTGCAATACTTGATATAAAAAATATGAGTAAGTCTATGGGGGAAAGAGACTTTACGTATAAATCAAATATTAAATTAAATAATGAAATAGGAGATGCACTAGTTGAATTAAATAATTCTTTTGAAATATTAAGAAAATCCTTTAAAGATAGTATTTCACTTTCAGAAAGTTTGAATGAGAAGACAATTATTATAGATGAATCAACAAATAGTATATATGAATCCTCAAAACAAGTATCTCTATCAATAGAAAATATATCATCAGTTACTCAGCAACAAGCAGAGAGTATGGTTGATATTTCTAATAATATTAATGTTTTAGGTGAATCTATTAAAGCAGTAGGTGAATCTATAAAAATATTAAGAGGACTATATGGAGTACTTAGGGATAACGCAGGGAAGAATAATGATGATATGAAGAAGCTATTAGAGGATAATATTGATTTGCAAAATTCCATTGAAGATTTATCAAGAGATATTTTAGATATATCTGTAAGTACTAAAAAAATTAATGAATTTATAAATATAATAGATGATATTACAAATAGTATTAACTTAATATCTATTAATGCATCTATAGAAGCAGCCCATGCTGGAGAATTTGGAAAGGGATTTGCAGTAGTAGCTAAAGAAATAAATAAGCTAGCAGAAAACTCAAAGGAAGCTACAGAGTTGATAAAGGGAACTACAAAAGATATTCATAATAAGATAAAGAAAACAGAAGGTATATTGACTGAAACTAAAAATGTATCAATAAAGGAAAGTAATAGTGTTAAAAATACAGTAACTTCCTTAAATATAATTATAGATAAAATTAATGTAATGAAGGGCGCTATAGACTCTATAGTAACTTCAAATGAAGTAGTTAATTCTAAAAAAGAGGAAATATCAATAGTGGTAGAGAATAGCGCTGCTGCAATGGAGGAAGTTGCTGCATCCACTGAGGAAATAACTGCATTAAAAGAAGAAGAATTAAGGTCAATAGAGAAAATAAAAAATATGACCTCTGACCTTAGAGCTCTAACAGAAAAGATGAAAGAAAATATTAGAGAATTTAAGGTATAGGTAATAATTTTAGTGTATAATATAAAAGGAGTATTGAAGATAAAATCAATACTCCTTTTATATTAATTGTATGCAGCTTTTATGAGCAAGGAGGATTTTATGAACGAATTATCTAAAAGTGTAAGAAATATTATGGTTATATTTCTTTTTTGTTTTATAGCCTTGATATCATATATAGCCTATTTCCAAGTTTTTAAGGGACCAGATATTGCAAGTGATTCAGGTAATAAAAGACTTTGGGCAAAGAGGAATGAAGTTTTAAGAGGAACAATTTATGATAGAAATGGAGAGCCATTAACTAATAGCATAAGAATAGATAAATTTAATCAAAGCAGAGAGTATATTAATGGAGATTTATATGTTCATGCTTTAGGATACATAGATGAAAGGTTTGGAATTACAGGCTTAGAAGATGAATTTGACAGTGAATTATCTAAATATAATGGTTTTTCTAATGGAATAAGAAATTTTATTAAAAATTTTAATTTGAAAAGTGCCTTGGAAAATAGGGATGAAGAAAAAATTGGTAATGGAATTGTAACAACTTTAGATTACAATATACAAAAGGCTGCTTATGACGCAATGGGAGATTTAAAGGGTGCAGTGGTGGCTATAAACCCTAAAACAGGGGAAATACTTGCAATGGTATCTAAGCCAACATATGACCCAAATAATTTAGAGCAAGTTATAGAAGATGCAAATTCAGGCGCAGATGAAGAAAGTAAACTATTAAATAGAGCAATCGATGGAAGATATCCACCAGGTTCTGTATTTAAGACAGTAACTTTAGCAGCTGCTTTAGAAAATAACCCAGATGTTGTTAATGAGACTTTTCATGATACTGGGAAAATAGTTTTTCCAGATGGAACATCATTAAGTAATTATATGAATCAAGCTCATGGAGATTTAAGTTTACAAATGGCATATAGAGTTTCAAGTAACTTTGTTTTTGGTACTTTAGCTATGGAGATGGGAAATGCTAAACTTAAAGAAGTGGCAGAAAGATTTGGATTTAATTCAAGAATTAATGGCGTGGGACTTTCTATACCACAAAGTAGTTTTCCTACTTTAAATGAAGAAGAAATAGGTAATATAGCACAAAGTGGAATAGGTCAAGGTAGTGTATTATCTACTCCTATACAAATGGCTATAGTTGCTGGAACCGTTGCAAATGATGGAGTTTTAATGCAACCTAAGTTAGTAAATAAAATTGTTGATAAAGATGGAAATACTGTAAAGGAAATATCTAATAAGGCTTTAAAGGAAGATGTAATATCATCAGATGTTGCAAGTACTATAAAGGAATATATGGGATATTTAGTTTCAAATAATATTTATAGATGGCCAGCTTTTGAAGGAACTAATGCTGGTGGAAAAACAGGTACAGCAGATTATATGAAAGAAGATGGATCAGAAGGAATACCTCATGGTTGGTTTATATCAGTAGCACCTTTAGATGATCCAGAGATTGCAGTAGCAGTTATCGTGGAAGAAGGAGAAAATGGAGCAGGCTCAGCTGCTAATATAGCTTCAAAAGTAGTAAGAACTGCTGTATTAGGACAATAGTAAATTTAAAAATACTATGATTTAAATAGTTTTCATAATTCTTAATTAAATAAGGAATTATAGCATTCAACATAGAAGGAGATAGATATTATATAACTTCCACTTGGAGTAAATTAGAGGTGGCAAGGAATATAACATCTATTTCCTTTTCTTTTCGACATTCACTCTTTAAATAGTAATTCATATATTAAAATATGACTATTATTTCATAACTTTTAAGATAAAAGGAGATTAATTATGTTTAGGGTAAAAAAATTAGAAGTGGAAGGATGTTACTTAATAACTCCAACTGTACTTATGGAAAGTACTTGTGATTTAATTAAGGTTTTTAATGATGCTCAATTTAATATATATGGATTAAGTACAGAATTTAAGGAAGAATATTATGCTATTGCAAAGCCAGGTGTAGTAAGGGGAATTCATTTTCAATTGCCACCTGAAGAACATGATAAGCTTGTTACTTGCATAATAGGAGAAATTCAAGATGTAGTAGTAGATTTAAGAAAGGAATCTAAAACCTTTGGTAAATATACAGTATTAGATTTAAATGAAGATAATAAAAATTTAATATATATTCCTTCAGGATGTGCCCATGGATATTATATCAAAGGTGATAAACATGCATTAGTTTATTATAAAGTAACAAAACCATTTGTTAAAGATTTACGAGGAGGAATACACTGGAACTCATTAGATATTCCTTGGGAGTTTGATTATAATAATATTGAAGTAGAAAAAGAAGATGAAAATTGGCCCAAATTTAATGACTTTAATTCACCATTTTAATAATAATATTTAAAGTATATATAAGAAGGTATAAAAAGTTTAACATTTCAATAACTTTAAGTGATACCCTAAATCTTCGATTTAGTTTGGTAAAATTTACACCTTCGAATGAATATGACATTTATCTTTTTTCATAATTCCGAATGAAATGAGGAATTATTACCTTCCGCATAGAGGGGAATAAATAGTATATGAGGGCGACTTGGAGTTTACGACGGAGCAACGAATATACTATTTATTCCCCATTTTTCTCTATTGCTAATTGCAAATATTTTTACTAGTGATAAAATTTATATTACATAGTGAAAGTTAAGGAGAATAATAAATGTTTGACTTTGAATATCATTTAAAAAATTTGCCGGAAAAGCCTGGTGTTTATATAATGAAAAATTCTCTTGGCGAAGTTATATATGTAGGAAAAGCCAAGATATTAAAAAATAGAGTAAGGAGTTATTTTCAAAACTCCAAAAATCATTCTGAGAAAGTTAGGGTAATGGTTAAGAATATTTCTGAATTTGAATACATAGTAACAGATTCAGAAATGGAAGCCTTAATCTTAGAATGTAATTTAATTAAAAAGTATAGTCCAAGATATAATATAGCTTTAAAGGATGATAAATTTTATCCATTTATAAAGATTACAACAAATGATGATTTCCCAAGGGTATTTGTAACTAGGAAGTATGCAAAGGATGGAGCAAGATATTTTGGACCGTATACTAATGCTACTGCAGTTTATGAAACTATAAATTTGATTAATAAAATTTTCCCAATAAGAACTTGTAAGTTATTAATTAAGGAAAATGGTGAGAAGGTAAGACCTTGTCTAAATTATCATATTAAAAAATGTGTTGCACCTTGTGCTGGATATGTAAAAAAAGAAGAATATGCTGAAATGATTAATGAAATTGTGGATATACTTAATGGTAGAGATAAGACTATCGTTAACTCTTTAAAAGCTGAAATGGAAGAAGCATCTAAGAATTTAGAATTTGAATTGGCAGCAAAAATTAGAGATAAGATTCTTGCTATAGATTCAATAGTTGAAAAGCAAAAGATATTTAAAACTATGGAAGGTGACGAAGACTTTATAAATATATATCAGGATGAAATAGATAGTTGTATTCAAGTGTTTTTCTCAAGGGATGGAAAAATAATTGGGCGCGAACACTTTATTTTTAACAATACTGCAGATGATAAAGTAAGTGAGATTTTCGAAGATTTTATCACCTCATTTTATGGAGGCACTGCTAAAATTCCTAAAACTATATATTTACCAGAGATAGAGGATTCTGAACTTATAGAAGATTTTCTTACTATTAAAAGAGGTGCAAAGGCTTGGGTAAAGGTACCTCAAAAGGGACAAAAGAAAGATATGCTAGAAATGGTGAAAAATAATGCTAAAATCACCTTAGAGCAATTTAAAGATAAGTTTTTCAAGGAAAAGGAAATTAATAGAATTACTCTAGAAGAATTAAGAGATTTACTTGATTTAGAAGAACCGCCTTTTAGAATTGAATCCTATGATATTTCTAATATTCAAGGAGTAGATTCTGTTGGAACAATGGTGGTCTTTGAAGAGGGAAGAGCAAAGAACAGTGATTATAGAAGATTTAAGATAAAATCAGTAAAGGGTGCTAATGATTATGATAGTATGAGAGAGATACTAGAGAGAAGATTTAAGCATGGACTTGAGGAAATAAAAAAAATACAAGAGAAACAACTTACTTTTTCTAATGGAAAATTTTCAAGCTTTCCTGATCTAATAATGATGGATGGAGGAAAAGGTCAGGTAAATGTGGCTCTTGAAGTTTTAAATAAGCTTAATATAAGTATTCCTGTTTGTGGCTTAGTTAAAGATGATAAGCATCAAACAAGGGGAATTATATATAATAATGAAGAGCTTATAATTAATAGAAATTCTAATTTAATGCAAATGATTAGAAGAATTCAAGATGAGGTTCATAGATTTGCAATTACTTATCATAGAACTCTTAGAGATAAAAGAACATTACATTCAATATTAGAGGATATACCAAATGTTGGAGAAAAAAGAAGAAGAAATTTATTAATGAAGTTTGGAAGTGTAGAAAATATAAGAAATGCTACATACAATGAATTATTAGAAACTGAAAGTATAGACAAAAAAGCTGCAAATAGTATAGTTGATTACTTTAATAGACAAGATAAGAAGTAACAAAATGGTTACAAATAGATTAATATATAGAAATATACTAGTAATGGGTTGTTTATTGATTATTTTTAATTTATACTAATTTAAGGTATAAATTACTAGATATAAAGAAATGCAGAAATGTAAGTGCTACTTAAGCTATATGGAGATAATTAGTAGGTTATTTGTAAGGAGTTAGGTATGAATCAATATAAAATATTTGAGGGATTATTTAAAGAATTTTATAAAAGTGAAGATGTTATCCTTGATGCTGAAATGAAAAATTATGTTCATTTTAGAGTTGGAGGACCTGCAGACATTCTTTTGATTCCTGAAAATAAAGAACAGGTTATAAAAACTATAAAGATATGTAAAGAAAATAGCATACCTTATTTTATTGTTGGAAATGGATCTAATTTATTAGTAAAAGATGGCGGAATCAAAGGTGTCGTTATAAAATTAAATGAAGTTAAAAATATTAGAGTAGTAGGCGAAACAATAGAAGCTGAATGTGGAGCTATGTTAAAGGATGTATCTAGTGAAGCTGTAAAAAATTCTTTAACAGGATTTGAATTTGCATGTGGTATACCTGGAACTGTAGGTGGTGCTGTATTTATGAATGCAGGAGCTTATGATGGAGAGGTTTCACATGTTATTGAGAGTGCAGAAGTTATTGATAGCGATGGAGAAATTAAGACTTTATCAAGAGAAGAATTAGAACTGGGTTATAGATCTTCTATAATTATGAAAAAGAATTATATAGTTTTATCAGCAAAATTTAAATTAACCCATGGAGAGATAAGAAGAATTAGGGAAGTGGTAGATGACCTTACATGCAAAAGAGAATCTAAACAACCCCTTGAATATCCTTCAGCAGGAAGTACATTTAAAAGACCAACAGGTTATTACGCTGGAAAACTCATCCAGGATGCTGGATTAAAAGGTTACGCTATAGGTGGGGCAGCTGTATCAGAAAAACATTCAGGTTTTGTTATAAACAAAAATAATGCTACAGCAAAAGATATATTAGATTTAATTGCCCATATACAATATGAAGTAAAGCAAAAATTTGGTGTTGATTTACATCCAGAAGTTAGAATAATAGGTGAAGATAAAAAGTAAAAACTAAGAAAAAAGGAAATTTAATCAGAATTAAATTTCCTTTTTTTTATAAAAAATAAAAGTAAATAATTGACAAAGAATAAGGGGTATAATATACTTTATTTAATGTTATTAAAAACTACGAAAGGGTGTATGATTTATGAGAAAGTTTTATATTAAAGAAAGGTTATTTGCAATAGGGGCTAAATTTGATGTATATGATGAAGAAGGTAATAATATCTTTATATCAGAGGCAGATAAGTTTGACATAGGGAAAAATATAAATATTTATGATTGTAATAATAGAAAAGTATTATATATGAGACAACAGATTAGAATAGGAAGCCATAAGTATATAGCTTATGATGAAAATATGAGAGAAATAGCAACTATAAAGAAAGAGTTTATGACTCCTGAATATAATATAACAGGCTCTGTGGGGATAATGAGTATGAGTAGCTCTAGTATTCTAGGCAGAAATTATGAAATAAAAAAAGATGGAATAACTTTAGGAAGAATAGGTAAGGAGTTTACCTTTGGGAGAGATAGGTATTTTCTTGAAGTTATAGATGAAAACTATACTTTATTTTTTATTGGATTATTAATCATGATTGATATGGTTAGCTTTCACAATAATAATTAAATTTTAAATTTAGTAGGAGGAATGTAAAAATGGTTCATGAAATTGATTATGAGATTCATGGTAATGAAATGCAATTTGTAGAAATTGAATTAGATCCAAGAGAAACAGTAGTAGCAGAATCTGGGGCAATGATGATGATGGATAATAATATAACTATGGATGCCATATTTGGAGATGGAAGCGAAAAATCTAAAGGTGGGGGTTTTTTTGGAATATTAGGCAGTGCAGCTAAAAGAGTCATAACAGGTGAAAGTCTTTTTATGACTGCATTCACTAACACAGGAATGTTAAAACAAAAGGTTGCTTTTGCAGCTCCATACCCAGGGAAAATATTACCTATGGATTTAAGAAATTATAGAGGAAAGCTTATATGCCAAAAGGATGCTTTTCTATGCTGCGCTAAAGGAATAAGCATAGGAATAGAATTTACAAAGAAACTAGGAACAGGATTCTTTGGAGGTGAAGGATTTATACTACAAAAGTTAGAAGGTGAAGGACTAGCATTTATTCATGCTGGTGGAACTATTATTAAGAAAACTTTAATGCAAGGAGAAACTATAAAAATAGATACAGGATGTTTAGTTGCTATGACAGAAAGTATTAAATATGATATACAATTTGTTGGTGGAATTAAAAATGCTGTATTTGGAGGAGAGGGATTATTCTTTGCAACTTTAACAGGACCTGGAGAAGTATGGATCCAAAGTTTACCTTTTAGCAAATTAGCATCAAGAATATATGCATCAGCGCCACAAAATATGGGAAGATCAGTTGATGAAGGAAGTATACTTGGAAACATTGGAAATATATTTGAAAAGTAGTGGTGGAAACTTATTTTTAACTTATATATAATAAAATAAAGCAATAAATAATTAACAAGGGGGGAGAACTAAAGATAAATGAAAAATGAATAATGAGGAATGTAGAATTAATGTGGAAACTCCTTACGGAGTTTCTAATAAAATATATGTTTAATAATTCATATTTAATTACATGAAAGTTATTCGTTTAATATTTATGCAGTAGTTCGATTTAATATGGAATATAAAGTTAGAAAAGAAGTAAAAAACTTAGAAAAGTATGTAGCAGGCAAGCCAATAGATGAGGTTAAGAGGGAGTATGGTATAGGTCATGTAGTTAAACTAGCTTCTAATGAGAATCCCTTAGGCACATCAGAAAGGGTTAAGAAGCTTATGGCTAATTTAGTAAATGAATTGAATATGTATCCAGATGCATCTTCATTTGATTTTAAAGAAGCATTAAGTAAAAAGCTAAATATAGATAAGAATATGATATTCTGTGGGGCAGGATCAGATTCTTTAATAAATGTAATTTGCGAAGTATTTTTAGACAAAGAAGATGAAAGTATAATGGCGGAAATAACTTTTCCAAGATATGAAAGTAATACAAAGCTAATGGGAGCTAAAGCAATAAAGATTCCTTTAAAAAATTATGGCTTAGATTTAGAAGCTATGGTAGAAGCTATAACTGAAAAAACTAAAATAATTTGGCTTTGTAATCCTAATAATCCCACAGGGGGAATATTTACAAGGGAAGAGTTAGATAGGGTATTAAATAGAATACCTAAAGATGTAATAATAGTTATGGATGAAGCCTATGGAGAATATGTTACCTCAAAAGACTATCCAGACTCATTAGAGTTAATAAAATCATATCCAAATATGATTATTTTAAAAACCTTATCTAAGGCTTATGGATTAGCAGCCTTAAGATTTGGTTATGGAATAGCTAATGAAGAAATAGTAGATTATATGAATAGAGTTATAAACTCCTTTGATGTAAATTTATTTGCTCAAAAGGCAGCAATTGTTGCAATAGAAGATGAGGAATTTATAGATAAAGTTAAAACTTTCAATGAGGAACAAAGAGAATTATTAGCTTTAGAGTTTGAAAAAATGGGCCTTAAATATATAAAGTCAGAAGCTAATTTTATAATGGTTAATGTTAATGGAGATGATAGGCCAATACATGAATATCTATTAAGACATGGATATATAATAAGACCAGGATATTTATTAGATATGCCAGGTTGGTTAAGAGTAAGTTTAGGAACTAAGGAACAAAATATAGAATTTTGTAAACTATTAAGATTAGCAATAGAAAAACGAGATAATAAATAGAGTAAAGGGAGATAAGTACAAGCTTTTCTCCTTTTTTACCGTATAATTATAAAGGCCATTATATTTTAATGTTTTATACTAGATAATCAGAAGTGTATTTAAAGTGTTATTATATTTAAAGGTCTAATATGATATAATCTTATTAAGAAATATAATCAAAGGGGAGGTAGCATAATGAGATTTATAATAGTTACAGGATTATCAGGAGCAGGTAAGACAGAAGCAACAAGAAGCCTTGAAGATATGGGATACTTTTGCGTAGATAACCTTCCACCAAAGCTAATACCTAAATTTGCAGAAGCTTGTGTTCAAAGCCAAGGGAAAATAAGCAAGGTAGCTTTAGTAATAGACATTAGAGGAGGAATATTCTTTGATGATTTATTTGAAAGCTTAAATTATTTGAAAAAGCAAGATTTTAAATATGAGATATTGTTTTTAGATGCCTCTGATGAAGTATTAGTTAAGAGGTTTAAAGAAAGTAGGAGAAGTCATCCATTAGCACCTGGAAGCAGAATAATAACAGGTATTAATGAAGAAAGAAATAGGTTAAGAGAAGTAAAAGATAGAGCAGATATAATAATAGATACATCAAAATATGCTATTAAAGATTTAAGAGAAGAAATGACAAAGAATTATGGTGATATAGAACAGCCTAAAAAGCAACTGTCTGTAACTATACTAAGCTTTGGATTTAAATATGGAATACCAGTAGATTCAGATTTAGTTTTTGATGTAAGATTTATACCAAATCCATTTTATATAGCTGAACTTAAACCACATTCAGGTAATGATGAACCAGTTAAGAACTATGTCTTAGAACAAGAGGAAACAAAGGAATTTATTGAAAAAGTTGAGGACTTATTAGAATTTTTAATACCTAAATATAAAAAAGAAGGAAAAAGACAACTTATAATATCAATAGGATGTACTGGGGGAAGACATAGGTCTGTTGCAATTGCCAATGAGATATATAATGGTTTATTAAATAAGGAGTATAATATTTCTATAGAACATAGAGATATAAAAGAGGATGTGCATCAAGGAGCAAAGAAACTATGAGTATAAAGGAATGGCTGAAGCCTGGAGTTAAAGTGAAAAGATGGCTCTTCTTTGGGGTTTTTGGGATTTTACTAATAGCTTTTGGTTTTACGGAATTGGCGGTAAGAAGAGTTTATGATATTTACTATAAAATATTTTATATATTTCTAAATATAACAGGGGTTTTAGTAATATATATTTCTGTGGTTGAAAGTATGAAGTCAATAATTGCTTTAACTAATAAAGGTTACATTCATCTATCATTAGATAGTAGAAAAATGGAAAATTTAATATATGAAAAAAGATTATTAGTAAAAGGACCTAAAATTGTAGTTGTAGGTGGAGGAACAGGTCTATCTACAATGCTTAGAGGACTAAAATATTATACATCAAATATCACTGCTATAGTTACTGTTGCAGATGATGGTGGAGGTTCAGGTGCCTTAAGAGAGGATTTGGGAATGTTACCCCCAGGGGATATAAGAAACTGTATATTAGCATTAGCTGATACAGAACCATTAATGGAAGAATTACTTCAATATAGATTTACAGATGGAAGGCTTAAAAATCAAAGCTTTGGTAATTTATTTTTAGCAGCTATGGATGGAGTAAGTGAAAATTTTGAGGATGCAGTCCAAAAAATGAGTTCAGTTCTTGCAGTTACAGGAAAGGTTTTACCTGTAACTTTAGAAGATATGAAACTTGTAGCTGAATTGGAAAATGGAAATGTAATAGAGGGAGAGTCTCAAATTCCAGAAGAAGCAATAAGGCAAAACTCAAGAATTAAAAAATTAATGGTAGAACCTAAAAATGCTAAGCCACTAGAAGATGCTATTAAATCTATAGAAGAGGCTGATGCAATAGTTCTTGGCCCAGGAAGTCTTTATACAAGTATTATTCCAAATTTATTAGTTAAAGATATTGCAGATAGTATTAGAAAAAGTGATGCCATTAAAATATATATTTCAAATATAATGACTCAACCAGGCGAAACCCATGGATTTAAAGCTTCTGATCATATAAAGGTTTTGAAGAAGTATGGTGGAAGAGGCATTGTTGATTATGTAATAGCTAATAGAGGAGATATTCCATTAGATATAAAAGAGAGATATTCAAAGGATAACTCTCAATTAGTTGAATTAGATAATAAGGAACTTAAGAAACTAGGAGTAGAAGTTATAGAAGCTTCCTTAGCCAAAATAGAAAAGGGCTATGTTAAGCATGATTCAGAATATCTTGCTGAAGTTCTTGTAGATACAATAATGGAGAAAAAGCTACTATATGATAGAAAGAGAATAATAGAATATATGTATGTTTCTCAAAAGATAAAGCAAAGAGAAAGAGAAAATAGAGCTAATAAAGACAATAATTAATATTAATAGACTAATAAGATTAATTCTTTTAGTCTATTTTTTATTATAAAATTTGACGAATATATAAGAAATATAGAAAAAAATACAATTATTTGTTAAAATATGTTTGCGGGGATAAATATTTAAATTAAAAGGAAGTTTTTATGGATATATTAATGATATTTATTGAAATGATGATAGCTTTACTATTATATAATAGTTTGTTTAACAAGGGAAAGACAGATAAACTTTTAAATTATAGTTTAATAATTGCAATATGTAGTGTATTGTTTTATACATTTAATAAAAGTAATGGAATATTTGTTTATATATTTTTATTGGTAGCAGAAATAATAGCAGTAGCTTACGTAGATAAAAAGAACAATAACTTAGTCTTAATAGAAGTATTTATAAGTGTAATAATTAGTTTTATAATACAAAGCTTTGCGATGGTGGTAGTATTTTTAATAACAGGGAAAACTAAGGAATATAGGATTATACATTTTCTTTTATATGCATTTAGTATACTCTTAATAATAATATCAATGAGAAAGAATAATAAGTTGAAAAAAATTGACTTTGAGGGTTATATAGAAGATAATCTTTTAATATCAAATATCAATTTAAATATTTTTATGTTTTTTATGATATTAAAACTAATTTATGATAGTGGAAATATAGGCAATAATAT
>OGSQ01000188.1_pt1 | contig 36913 bp, 43 predicted proteins | sample 1573921 | NCBI WGS metagenome assembly OGSQ01 (sample SAMN03295832, study PRJEB24534) | human gut metagenome | isolation source: fecal sample 7 from infant 4 | host: Homo sapiens | place: USA: Pittsburgh, PA | collected 2014-07 | reverse complement strand
TTAAGACTTAAAAGAATTGCTGGTTTACTTTATACTTAACTTATATTCTGTTCAATTTTCAAAGACCATTTTCTTCGTCGCCCTCAAGCGACTATCTTATTATACATCTAAAAGATTTATTTGTCAACATTTTTCGACTTTTAAATCTTTTTCGTGTTTGTCCCTTTTTGTTTGTTTCTGTCGGGAACGAGATTTATCTTAACATTTATATTCAAAAAATATATTGTATAATTAGTGCTTTATATAAAAATAATATATTTTTTCTACTTTATTCTTCATATTTCAACATATTACTATTATTGATACACCTGGCCAAGTTAACCTTTAATATTTTGTAAAAGCTTTTTATTCATATGCTTCTATAATTTATATATACGCAAAAAGGCAAGAATTAAAATTCTTGCCTTTCTATAATATTGTACTATTTCTTTAATTCAGCTTTTACTGCATCAGCTACAAATTGTACATTTGTTCCAACAATAACTTGTATGCTTCCTTTTCCTGGTCTTATAACACCTCTAGCTCCTAGAGCTGTTAATTTCTTATCTGTAATAACTGAATTATCTTTTACATTAAGTCTTAATCTAGTTACACAATTATCTACTGTTAATATATTATCTCTTCCACCTAAAGCCTCAATATATGCTTTAGCTAATTGATTCATGTCTCCATTAATTACTGTGTTTTCTGTAAGTTCATCATCATCTTCTCTTCCTGGAGTCTTTAAGTTGAACTTAGTAATGATAATTCTAAATACTACATAGTATATAACCGCAAATACTAAACCTATTGGGATTATCATCCATGGGTTTTCAGCCATTGGTGCCTTAAAGCTTAAGAACCAATCAACAAATCCAGCACTGAAGTTAAATCCGGCTCTTACTGGTAATAAAGTACAAACTACTGCAGATATACCTGTTAATAAAGCATGTACTACATATAGTCCTGGAGCTAAGAACATAAATGCAAATTCTAATGGTTCTGTAACTCCTGTAAAGAATGAAGATAAAGCTGCTGCTAATAATAATCCATATACAACTTTCTTCTTATTATCTTTAGCTGTATGATACATAGCTAAAGCTCCTGCAGGTAAACCAAACATCATAACTGGGAAGAATCCAGTCATATACATACCTGTTTGACCATATACTCCATCCCCCATTTGTCCCCAGAAATTTGCTATATCATTAATTCCTGCAACATCAAACCAGAATACTGAGTTAAGAGCATGGTGTAATCCAAATGGAATTAATAATCTATTAAAGAATGCATAAATACCTGCTCCAATTGCACCTGTTGAAATAATTGCTTTACCAAATGTTACTAACGCTCCATAAATTGCTGGCCATATAAAGAATAATATTAATGATGCAACCAATGAAGCCAAAGCAGTCATTATGGCAACTGATCTCTTACCACTGAAGAATCCTAATGCATCAGGTAATTTAGTGTTTTTAAACTTATTATAGCAACTAGCACCAATTAAACCTGAAATAATACCTATAAATTGAGTTTGAGTTTTGCCAAATGCTGCTGGAACATCTGCAACATCTATTCCTTTAAACATTGCAACAGCACCTGTGCTTAATAGTGTTGTTATAACAAGCCATGAAACTAATCCAGCAAGTCCTGCTGTTCCTTCATTATCATCTGACATACCAACTGCTACCCCAATAGCAAATAGAATCGCCATATTATCTATTAATGCTCCGCCAGCTTTAATTAAGAAAGCTGCTCCTACATTATTAGCTCCCCAACCTGTTGGGTCAATCCAGTAACCGATACCCATTAAGATACTTGCAACTGGAAGTGCTGCAACTGGAAGCATTAATGATTTTCCTAGTCTTTGAAGATACTTCATCATAATTAATCCTCCTTAATGTTTTATACAAATCTAGACAGATAAAAATAATACCATAAAAACGAAAAAACCGAAAAGGATATTATATATTTATAAAATCCTCTTCGGCTCATGCTCACTAATTGATAACACGCCTAAATTCATATAATTTTTAATTACAATAATATTCTATCATTAAATGTTATTGTTTTCAATATCTTTATTTAAATTTTTATTTTTTATTGATATACTTCTTCATTCTACATTTTTTCTATTATTTATTGACATTTACTAATAAGTATATATATAATCATTGTAGACGTGTTACTGTTTAATCAGGCATGAGTCCATAACTAAATAGGGACTTATGCCTTTTATTTTTAATTAGTTGCATACATATATATGTATTTATTATTTTAAATTAATAAATACTATAATTATGCCAATAAAAACGAAACAGAAAGGATGTGAATTCCTGATTATTCAGGAAATAATATGTTTAAATTTCTAAAAAATTTATTCAACTCAGATTCAAAAAAGGAAGAAAGCTTAGCTACAAATATTAATGCAAATATTCTTGTTGCTCCTGTTTCAGGTAAAGCAATGCCTTTATCAGAGGTTCCAGATCCTGTTTTTGCTGAAAAACTTGCTGGAGATGGAATGGCTATATTTGCTGAAGGTGACACTGTTGTTGCACCTGCAGATGGAGAGGTTACTTTAATCTTCAAAACTAAGCATGCATTTGCTATGACTTTAGAAAATGGACTAGAATTACTTGTTCATATTGGATTAGAAACTGTTTCTCTTGATGGAGAAGGTTTTGAACAATTAGTTGAACAAGGAACAAAGGTAAAAGCAGGAACTCCTTTAATAAAAATAGACAGAGAGTTTATATTAAGCAAAGGTTTATCACTTGCAACACCAGTTCTTATAACTAATGTTGATGCAGCTAAGTCAATTACTCCTGTTGAAAGTGGAGAAGTTGTTGCTGGAAAAACTACAGTTGTTAACTTTGAAGTTTAAAATAATATAAAAAATGGTACAGAATTTTAAACAATTAAATTCTGTACCATTTTTTTATATTCACTGTTTCGCCATGGATACTCTAAATCTTTCTATATGCATTGCTAGATAAGCCACCTCATCTTCTGATATACTAGGAATATCAAGGACTTTGCAAATTATAGTTCTAGTTTCTTCAGCAATCTTATAAGCTAATCTATATTTTACTTTGATAACATCCATTAAGTCATTTTTTATTGGACTATTAGTTATTATTCTTTCTATAGCAAACCTTATATGGGTTAAAAACCTAGCATAGTCTAAGGATTTTCTATCTATTGTTATTTTAAGTCTATCCTCTACATGTTCTATTATAGAATTACTTAAAAAGCTATACTTTATAGTATTAGATAGCTTACCATTATTTCTAGCGGAATGAATATGTAGTGCTATAAATCCCTTTTCTCCTTCTGGCATTTCTACATTCAATACTTCTTTTATTCTATTGGACAGTCTGCAAGCCATACTAAATTCTCTTCCATAAAGAGTTTCTATTTCAACTAAAAATGGGTTTTGAATTTCTTCATTATCCTTAAGCCTTCTTATAGCATAAAATAAGTGATCTATTAAACCTACATGAATATTTTCATTTAGCTCTTCACCTAATTCATCAGTAATTTCAGCTATCATCTCTTCTACCAATACAATTAACTTAGAATCTACTCTATCTAATATTTCATTAAAATTTCTTTGATTATCTTCATCTGCTATTATAAATACCTTTTCTAATACTATACCTTTTTCTATTAAATCTCCTGGCTTTTTCCCAAAGCCTATCCCTTTTTGAAATAGTATTTTTTCTTTTCCATTTTCTCTTACAAGTAGTATGTTATTATTGAAAGATTTTACAACCTTGGCATTATTATTTAATATTATTCTACCCATACTATCATCCCCTCTACCCTAACTAAAATTTCTCTAATATCCTATAGAATGTTATATGATCTCTCCAATAACCATTTATAAATAAATATTTTTCATTTAGTCCTATTTCTTTAAAGCCACATTTCGTTAGAACAGATCTAGATCTATCATTATCAATTAAAACTGATGCTTCTATTCTATGAAGTTCTAATTCTGTTTCTGCATACTTTAATACTAGAGTTAGAGCCTCTGTCATATACCCTTCTCCTTGAAAATCCTTATCTAAGGAATATCCAACAATTCCACTTTTAAATACACCATATACTATATTAGATATTTTAATCTTACCTATTAACTTATTATCTTTATAAATACCTAAATCAATTCCAGTGCCATTCATAAGATTTTTATAACTTTCAAGAAGTATATCTCTCTGCGTTTCAATTGTATAAAAACTATTTTCTCTTGTAGGCTCATAATAACTTAAATGCTCCTTATTTCTTATATAATAATCTAATAATTCCTCTGCACAATCAGGAGTAAAGCTTCTTAAAGTTATTCTCTTTCCTTTTAAATTAACAATATAATTTCTTTGTTTACTATTAAATTCACTTCTATTGATTCCAAAGCTTAATTCATCTAGAAATACTCCATTTGAAAATATATTTTCTGTAAATATACCTTCTAAAGTAAAACCTAAATCTAAAAAAACTTTATAATCTATATTTTCATCTACTAAGATATTAGCTTTATAAATTGTACCATCCTTAAAAATTGTTCTTAATATACATAATATAGTTTCTCTTAATAAAACCTGTTTATTTTCTTTAAAGAACTTTAATTTAATATTACACCTTTTATTATCCTTATCTAGTTCAACTATAGTAAACCTTCCTATAAAAATATTAGTTCTATCCTTGATTTTATAATCATTAAGACTTCCCTTAACTAATTCTATGTTTATTTCCTTGTTTTCATTCATAATACTATCTCCTAAGTTGAATCTATTCACTATTATATCTATTATAACGAAAAAAATATAATTTACACAATATTTTATATTAGACTAATTAATCCAAATATAATAATCAGTTATTTCATTATTATAAATAAGTTCTCATATACTTAGTATTATTACTATGTTATTTAGGAGATTTTATGAGGATTTCAAAGACCTTAAAGAGAATAAAAAAAGCCATAAAGTTTTTACTTTTTATATTAATATTTATTATATCTATAACTTTTATCATTAAACTTAGTGCAATAAAGAATCAAAGTGAAAATAAACCTTTGAACATAACTACTGAAGAAAGCTTAATTAATGAAATAAAAAGTACAAGCAAAATAATCCCATTGGAGGTAGAGCTCTCTAAGTTTATAACTATCGATAAAAGTTGGGGCAGCTTAGAAGTATTTCAAAAATACAAGAGAATAAAATTTTATGCTAATTGTTCCTTTTATATTGATTTATCTAAATTAAAAAAAGAAGATATAAGCTTAGATGAGAGTAATTTAACTATTACTGTTTCTAATCCTCAAATATTTACCATAGATATCATAAGAGAAAAAACTACTTATGAAGATTCTACAAATGGTTTCTTAAGATTTGGAGAAATAACACTTACATCAGAAGAATTCGAGGAAATTCAAGAAGAAGTATATAAAAGTTTTGAAGAAACTCTTAATGAAAAAGATATATATGACCAAGCTATTTATAATTCTAAAATCTCTCTTACTAATTTGTTTAAACAAATTATTGGTGATGATATAAATATCAATATATTATTTAAATAGTTATGTTTAATTGGTATTTAAGATGTATAATATAAGATAAATAATAAACAATATAGTGAGGAGAGTGATAAAATGAAAAGGATAGTTTTAGCTGGTGGATGTTTTTGGGGCGTTGAAGAATTCCTGTCTAGACTAAATGGAGTTGTTTCTACAGAAGTTGGGTATGCTAATGGAAGAACTGAAAATCCAACTTATGAAGATGTTTGCTATAAAAATACTTATTTTGCTGAAGCTTGCTTAGTTGAATATGATGAAAATATTTTATCATTAGAAAACTTATTAAAAGAATATTGGTCAATAGTAGACCCAACTGCTTTAAATAGACAAGGTCCTGATGTTGGTAGTCAATATAGAACAGGAATATTTTATTTAGATGAAAGTGACTTAGACACAATATTGAAAAGCAAAGAAAAGAACCAAAAAAATTATGATAAAAAAATAGTTACAGAAGTAGTTCCTTTAGTTAACTATTATAAAGCTGAAGAATATCATCAAAAATATTTAAAGAAAAATCCAAATGGCTATTGTCATATAAAATTATAAAAATAGAGGCTACGAAGCCTCTATTTTTTATATTATTTAATTAAGTTTTCTCTCATCTTATCAGTAGCTTCTTGTAAAGCAGTTTGCCAATCCTTAACTGTTTTATCTCCAGTCATTACAGAATCAACTGTTCCAACATAAACATCTGAATATTTTAATCCCTCTACTGGATTAGTTGCTGCAAATACTCCTATTAATGCTTTAGCTCCATTATCATACATCTTTAATAATTCAACTTGTAATGGCTCTAAATATTCAGTTGCAATTTCCATAGAACCTTTAACTGGAACAACACCCTTAGCATTTTCTGCAATAATCTTAACAGCTTCATCACTATACATATAAGCCATAAATTCTTCTGCTAACTCTATATTTTTAGCATCCTTTGGAATGTACATTTGCTCAATAAAACTTACAGCATATTGATCTCCACCCTTTGTAAATGCTGGATAAGGCATAAATCCCCATTCAAAGCCTTCTGCTCTTGGAGCATCCTTCATTTCTCCTGGTAACCAGTTTCCATTAGGTATAAATAATACTTTGTTATCTAAAATCAATTGCTGATTATTTTTAAATCCTTGATTATTAGCATTGGCTACTACTGTTGGTTCTAAGTAATCTTTAAGTTTTCCAATAGTCTCTAAAGTCTTTGTAGCAGGTTCTGACATCCAGAAGCCTTCTGCGTAATTCATTGCATCATCAAAAGCCTTTGTGCCACCAGCTGCTGCAAGCATAGGAGGAATCATACAATCAAGATATCCTGCTGTTGGGTATGACCATAATGATATTCCATCAGCCTTTGCCTTATCTCCTAAGGCAAACATTTCATCCCAAGTTGTTGGAAGTTCATATCCCTTGTCCTTAAATAAAGTTTTATTATAGAACATTCCTGTCGGACTGTAAAATAAAGGTAATAAATAAGTTTTACCATCAGCATATGGATTAGTTGCATAACTATCAATAAATCCTGGTAATATTTTATCCTTAACTGTTACATTTTCTCCTGGTACCTTCATAGATAGCACATTACTTAAATCATGTAATCCTTGCTCTTTAGTAAATGTTTCTGTTAAGGCATCAGGTCTTCCAGTTGCTAGGTAAATAAAATCTGGTACATTTCCTGCTTGAATTTGAGGACGGATAACTTCTTCAATATTTGAAGCAACTGTTAATTCTACTGTTACTCCTTCATGTTGCTTCTCAAAGTTTTCTTTTAATTTTTCCCAATAAACTTTTCCATAGCCGCCTTCAAAAGCTGCTATTTTTAATGTCTTAGTTTCTTTTCCTGTGTTAGTTGAATCTTTTTCTTTTGAACCACAACCCACTAAAGTAGTCATTGCCATAATTGAACTTAGTATTAAAGCTAACGTTCTTTTTTTCATTATATTTCCTCCCTTTTCAATAAACCCTTTTATATTTATACCTAAATTTTTAATAAAAACAAATACTGTTTATAAGTTAATTTTAAGCTCCTGTAAACGTTAATAATATAAGATTTTTGCTTAATATTTTATTTATATTGCTTAGATATCACTATACTTAAATCACTGATATTTTTTATTATAAATATAAAGCTCAAATATTACCCCAGCCATACCAATAAACATGATACTTAACCCAAAGTATCCTGTAATTGAATTACCCTTTATAACCAAAAGCAAAGATACAAAGAACAATATAGTTAAAATTATATTTTTTAACATTATTAATCCTCCTTTGAAATAAATACTAATTAATATCAATCCACTTTATTTCAGTTGGAGCTAGCTCTAAAGTCATTAACTTACCTTCTCCATCATAAATATTAGATACTTGCTTTTTATTTGAATTATTAATTACAGCATATCTATTTGACTCTAAATAAGCTGAAACTTCGCAGTATGGATTATCAGCATACCACTTCTTCATTTCTTCTTCCTTATTAGCTGCATAGTAGCAAGCTCTAGTTAAGATACGAGTATTTTGAATTGAATATGGAAGTCCAGCAATATATACAGCTCTACCTTTTCCATATTTATTAGCTGACATCAACAAATCACCCTTTGTATATTTTATAATTTCTGTATTTTCACTTAATGAATAGATATTCTTTTGACCTTCACCAAAATCTATTTCCTCAAATACATCTTCAGTTATAAAATGGGAATCTAATTCTTTAGTAAAGTATTTATCTGAACTTAAAGAGAATCCTAATTCCTTATCAATACCAAATGCATCTGCTAATTGGAAGCAATGGCCTCCACTTAATACAGCTGATGGTTCTCCAATCCCTATAAATCCGCCACCTTCAAATATCCATTTTCTTATCTTTGTTGTAATCTCTTCATCTAACCATTTTTCACCACCACTAAAGGCTGTTCCTGCATCACCAGCATTAATGATAACGTCAATGCCTTCTGGCACTCCATTTTCTTTAATATCATCAAAGCTTATAAAGCTTACATCTACACTCATACCACTAAGAGATTCTATTACACCTAAATAAGTATATATTTGTTTATACCATAATGCATGAGCAACCATATGAGTTTGCCAAGTACGTAATTTACCCCAGCAATTTAATACAGCAACCTTTAATCCACAGTAAGGTTTATTTCCATTAATAGTTTCATAAATTTCTCTAAACTCATTACAAACACTTTCAATATAACCAACAAATTTAGGGAACTTATATGCTAGTGATAAATATCCACCATAACCTATTCTATCTACAGGTTTCCTCATAATTGCACGTCTTGCTGTTAACCAATTATCTCTTGCTTCAATAGTAGGATCATTTCCTTCATGGAAGGTATCTGGAAAGAAATATGGTAAAAATCTTCCTTCAGTATACTTAACTCCTGGAATATCTGAAATCATTCTTAAAGTAGCTCCACCACCTACAGATCCAACAACTGCATCTAAACCTATATTTTCAAAGTACTTTCCATAAGGTTCTGTTCCTATCCAGTTATCACCTAGAAACATCATAGCTTCTCTTCCATTATCATGAACGATATCTACTAACTTCTTTACATTCTCTGAAACAAACTCTTGTTGAAAATCCATATAATCTAAAAACTTTTTACTAGGAACTCTAAATGAACTATTGTAGTACCCTTCATCTATAATATCTTCAGCCCTTAACTTGTACCCTTTAACCTTTTCAAATTCTCTTAATGCTTCTGCACTTACACTTGAACTATAACCAAACCAATCTACGTATTTTTCCTTTGCCCTGTCATTAAATACTAATGTAAAATGGTAAAAGAAAGTTGTGAACCTTACAACATCTGCTTCTGGATGTTCATCTAGCCATCTATGCATAGCTTCAAATATATATTTATTTGTTTTTGGTTTTCTTGCATCAAAAGGAATTTCGTGAGGCTTATCACCCCAATTGTTTGTTATATGGTTATACATTTGTGTTGGATCCCATAAACAATATGCTAAAAATGATACAGTATATTCATGCCAAGGTTTAGCTTCATTAATTGTTATTTCTTGAGTTTCTTCATTATATATCCAATTATCTAAACTAACTACTTCATTAGTAGTTCTATCTATTACTTCCCAAAACTCCTTAATATCATGATAAGTATCGGGTTTTACTTGTTCCTTAAAATATCCATCCATAATGTTTACAGTTAATGAATCTGAAGTTGCTAAGTGATATTTAGTCATTAAATAAGTTTGTTGTAATTCTTCTGGATTCTTCTCTGCCCAATTATTATCTCCACGAGTAACAAAGTACGTAGAATACACTTTTTTAGCTAAATCTTTTATTTCCTTTGGTAGCTTAAATCCATCACAATCTCTTATAGCATCTGCTCCCCATTTTTCTGCAATTTCCATTGTCTCTTTCAAAAAATTGTCATCTGTTGGAATTGTAACTCTGCCTTTATTCATTATTGTCCTCCTTATTTATTCTTTTATCCCGCCTACTGTCATTCCTTCTGTTAATTTCTTTTGAACTAATATATAGAAAACTATTGTTGGAATCATTACTATTACTAAACCTGCATATAAGGAGCCATAATCTGTAGCTGTCTTTTGCACTTGCATTAAATTTATTAATCCAAGTGGTAATGTTTTTGCTTTATTAGGTAACATAGTAAGAGCAATGATATATTCATTCCAAAATCCTAGAAAATTAAATAATATTACAGTTATTATACTAGGCTTGGCCATTGGTATTATAACGTGAATTAGCGTTTTTAAATTACTGCAACCATCAACATAAGCTGCCTCTTCATAGGCTTTTGGTAATGATTTGAAAAATGTCATAAGTAGATATATAGTAAAAGGTAGAGCTGTAGATGCATATATTATGCTAAGCACTATCCTACTATCTAAAAATACGGTCATACTAGTTGGAATTTCAAAAATACTTCTAATTAACTTTTCTCCATCTAATACTAATAAGAAAATTGGAACTACAATATAGTTAACATTTATAAATAACCCAGCTGAAAATAATAAATTTAATATTTTCTTACTTTTAAATTCAAATCTAGACAGTACGTATGCAGCTGGTATGGAAACAACTAACAGTATTATTAGTGCTAACACTGTCACTATTACTGAATTCATAAAGTAATTACCCATATTGGCATCTACAAATGCCTTACTAAAATTATCAAAATATAATCCTTTTGGTAGAGCCCATGGATTCCCATAAAACTCTGATTTATGCTTAAATGATGCTAATATAGCCCACCCTAGAGGAACTAATATACTTAATGCAAATATAGATAAACATAAATAAATGAAAATCTTAATTATCTTTTCTGTTGATGTCTTTTTATATGATTTCTCCATATTAATGCCTCCTTAGAATTCAATTACCTCTCTCTTAGTAGCTTTGCTAATTACTAATGATAAGCCAAAGGAAAAAATGAAAATTATAACTCCTATTGCCATACCATATCCGTAAGATGAATTAGAATAAGCTTGCTTGTACATATAACTTAGGAAAACTTCTGAGGAGCCATCTGGTCCACCTGATGTCATAACTTTTACAAAAAGAAAACTCAAATTAATTGTACTAATTATAAAGAAAGTTAAAGTTGTTCTTATAACATTCCATATTAAAGGTAAAGTAATAGTGAAAAATTGTTGTATTCTTGTGGCTCCTTCTAAATCAGCTGCTTCATAAAGACTATCTGGAATACTGCTCATACTTGCCATATACATAACCATATAATATCCAACAGCTTGCCATATCATTGCGATGGCTATACACCAGATAACAACCTTTTGATCTCCTAGCCACATTCTTTTTAAGTTATCTAGCCCTAAACTACCAAGACTTGCGTTTATTATTCCTCTTTCAGGATCTAATATAGCTGAAAATATAGCTGAAATAACTACTACTGATAATATGTTAGGAAAGTAAAATACCACTCTAAAGAAATTTTTAAACTTTGTTTCTTTTTTTGTTAGTATTGCTGCTGAAGCTATTGCTAAAATCATAGTTATTATAGTTACTATCACCAGCAAGAATAATGTGTTTTGAAAGGACTTAATGAAATTACTGTCTTTAAATAATATTGTAAAATTGCTTAATCCTACAAATTTCTTGTTATTTGATAATCCGCCCCATTTAAATAGTGACATCCAAAAGACATTTATAGTTGGAATCACCATAAATACTATAAAGAGTATAAGTGCTGGCATCACTGATAACCCTACAAACACCTTGTTTACAGTACTTTTCTTACGCATATATCATGTCCCCCCCTTATTTATTTCTTTATTTTATAAGCTTATTGTATATTTATGAAATCAATTACACAATAATATTATTGCGGTATTTTATAGTAATATTGCGATATGAATATAATTATATTTATATATATCTTGTTATATAATAGAATAAATATATAGAATGGAGGTTTTAAATGAGTAATACTAGATATTTAATAAATAAGAATGCTTATAATCCTAATTATGAACTACTATATATTAGTAAATCTAAATTTGAAAATGATTGGCATAGTACTGCTCACTTTCATCCATTTACAGAAATATTTTTTATTACGGATGGAAAAGGAGCCTTTTATTTAAGCGATCAAATTGTTAATGTGAACAAGTGGGATTTAATTATAATTAATTCTAATTGCTTACACACAGAAAAATCCTCACTATCAGATGTTCCACTTGAATATATTGTTATGGGGGTAGATAATCTATTATTGAATTTTCCTGAATCCTATAGTTTAACTGATAATGATAAACAAATTAAGTTATATGAAATTATGAATTTTGCTAAGGATAAAGATGTAATTTTAAATTATTTCAATACCTTAATAAAAGAAATAGAAAATAAAGAATTTAATTACGAAATAATATGTAAAAGCATTTTAAACATGTTTATTACCTACATTATTAGAAGTAGAAGCTCACTGTTATTTATAGAAGAATCTAGAGAAAAGTTAAACTTAGAGTGTATAAAAATAAAAAACTATATAGATTCTCATTATTCCCAAAATATAACCTTAGATTTTTTATCAAATTTAACTTATATGAACAAATTCCACTTAGTTCATACCTTTACTAAGCAAATTGGTTTGTCTCCAATTAATTATGCAATAAATAAACGTATACAAGAGGCTAAAAACCTTCTTTCAACTACTAACTATTCAATTAGAGATATTGCCTCTATTGTTGGATTTTCTAATTCATCGTATTTTAGTCAAATGTTTAGAAAGGTTACTGGTATAACTCCTAAAAATTATAGAGATGAAATTCTAAGTTTAGAAAAGAATAAACAAAAAGTGTGAAAATAATATAACGTTAGTAATTATTTTCACACTTCTTTTTAATACTTATATATTATTTTAAACCTAATATAGATTGAACTACTTCTCCACCTAAAATCATTCCAGCTACTGGAGGAACAAAGGATATGCTACCAGGTATTTGTCTTTTAGTCTTAACAAGTTTCGTACTATCTTTTAATGAATCTTCTGTTTCTGGTGCTATTATCTTTTCTCCACTTGGTTTCATTGGTTTTTCCTCTGAATATACTACTTTAAGTTTTTTAACTCCTCTTCTTTTAAGTTCATATCTCATAACTTTAGCTAAAGGACATACTTTTGTATCATATACATCAGCTACTTTAAATTGAGTTGGATCAAATTTATTACCTGTTCCCATAGAAGCTATAAGATTAATTCCTTTTTGGTAGCAATACTCTGCTAAGGCTATCTTTGCAGTTATTGTATCAATAGCATCTATTACATAATCTACATCATCAGGAATTAATTCGCTTAAGTTTTCAGGTGTAACAAAAACTTGATGAGTTATAACATTACAATTTTTATTTATAGAAAGTATTCTTTCCTTCATAACATCAACTTTATTTTTATTTACTGTATTATATGTAGCATGTATTTGTCTATTTAAATTAGTAATACATACAGTATCATCGTCTACTAATATTAATGTTCCTATTCCTGCTCTAGTTAAAGCTTCTACTGCAAAGCTTCCTACCCCACCAACACCAAATACCATTACTTTTGCATTTTTTAATTTTTCTATTCCATCAGCTCCTACAAGAAGTTCTGTTCTAGATAGTGGATGTTGTATCATTAATTTCTCTCCTTTATATATATCTTGTGTTTCACAAAAATACTTAAATTTAATATATCTTATTTTAGACTATTATTAATCTATTAACAACAATATTTTTTGAATATTAACCATTTAACTATATCTTAATTAAAAATTATCAAATTATATATTTTATTTAAATAATGTAGATAATATGATAAGATATTAAAAGATTTAAGTTATGTGTAACATAAATTTAAGGAGGTTAATTTATGGTATTAGGAATTATAAGTGCAATGACTGAAGAGTTAGAACTTCTTCTAAAGGATATGGATATTAAAGAAGAAACTAAAAAAGCTAACATGACTTTTTATAGAGGAACCTTAGAAAATAAAGATATAATTGCTGTTGTTTGTGGAATTGGTAAGGTAAATGCTGCTGTTTGCTCACAAATGTTAATATCTGAATTTAATGTAGACTCTATAATTAATGTTGGAGTTGCAGGTGGAATTGGTAAGGATATTTACCCTGGAGATGTGGTAGTTGGTACTAATTTAGTTCAACATGATATGGATACTACAGTGTTTGGAGATCCTCACGGTCAAATTCCAAGACTAGATACTTTTGATTTTAAGTGTGATGAAGCTTTAGTTAATGCTGCATTAGAATCTTGTGAAGAGATTAAAGAAGTTAATACTTTCTCTGGTAGAATAATTTCTGGGGATCAATTTATTTCAAGTGTGGATAAAATTAAGTGGTTTGAAAAAGAATTTAATGCTATGGCATGTGAAATGGAAGGTGCTAGTATAGCACAGGTTTGTTATCTAAATAGTATTCCATTTGTAGTTATTAGATCAATTTCAGATAATGCTAATAATGGTGCTCATATGGATTATGAAAAGTTTATTCCTATAGCTGTTAGTAATTCAACTAAAATATTAAAAAATATGCTTAAAAAAATTTAAAAAAGAAGAGATAAATATTATATTCCTTGCTCCGTCGCATAGGCTTCAAGTCGCCGTAATATAATATTTATCTCTTTCTATACTAAAGGTAATAATTCCTCAGTCTTCGGAATTATGTAAATATAAAACTATACGATCTTAAAGTCTAATTTAAGCCATTGCTTGAATTGCAAATGGTATACCATAAGATATAATAGTCATTATTACTGTTGCTATAAGTATTCCTACAAAAATTGATAGGGATGCTTTCTTAATATCTATTCCTAAAAGTGCTGCTATAAGAGCTCCTGTCCATGCGCCTGTTCCTGGCAAAGGTATTCCTACAAATAATGCTAGTCCCCAAAATTCATATTTTTTAATTTGGTCACTTTTTGCCATTGATTTTTGTTCTAACTTTTCAACTAAAGGTCTAAATAAGCTAGTTTTTTTCATATAATTGAATATTGGGGTAATAAAAAATAAAATAAATGGAATAGGAATTATATTTCCTATAATACATATAATTATTGCTTTAACTACTCCAATACCTAGTAATGAAGCTGCAATTAAGCCTCCTCTTAGTTCTAAAATTGGTACCATTGATATTATAAACGCTACAACTTCCTTTGGCATAAAGCTTAATGTGCTAGTAAACCAATTAATTAACGAATCTACCATAATCTACTCCTCATAATTTATATTTCTTTATTTGTCATAAAAATATTAATTTTTCATACATATATAAGATTATATAATAAATACATATTATTCAAGAACTATTTTCTGAATATTTATAAAAATACCTTTTATTTTGAGAACTTTAATATTTATATTTTATTAATTGCTTAATATTTATAAAAAGAAGAAACTCAGATTAACTGAGTTTCTTTAAGTTTAGTATATTCTCTAAAATTTAGATAAATTAAAATTTATGAACAAATATTCCACTTCTAGGCTTTGGTTCAAACCAAGTTGATTTTGGTGGCATAATTTCTCCACTATCTGCAATTGCCATTATATCTTCTGTAGTTGTTGGATACATTGAAAAGCTTACTTTCATATCTGTATTAGCTCTTCTTTCAAGCTCCTTTAAGCCTCTTATCCCACCAATAAACTTAATTCTTTTAGATTTTCTAGGATCTTCTATTCCAAGAATGGGTCTTAATAAGCTATTTTGAAGTATTGATACATCTAATCTATCTACAGGGTCTTCTGGATTAAATATACCTTCCTTCGCTTTTAGTAAGTACCATTGATTATCAATGTACATTCCAAAAGTATGCTTTTCAGATGGCTTAACTCTTTCACTACTTTCATTAACTTCAAATTTTTCTTTTACTTTTTCTAAAAATTCTTCTGTAGAAAGTCCATTTAAGTCCTTAACTGTTCTATTGTAATCTAATACTTCTAATTCACTATCTGGATATGATATAGATAAGAAGTAATTAAATTCTTCTTCTCCAGTATAATCTTCTTTTTCTGCTCTCTTTATATGACCCACCTTAACTGCTGAAGCTGATCTATGATGTCCATCTGCAATATATAAATATTTAACTGACTTAAAAAGTTCTTGTAAGTTATTCACTGTATCTTCATCATCTATAATCCAAACGGTATGTGCTACACCATCATCTGCTATAAAATCATATAGAGGTTCCTTTTTAATCCATTCATTTAATATATTTGAGATTCTCTTATCCTCTCTATAAGTTAAGAAGATTGGCCCAGTATGAGCTTCACATTTATATACATGATTAATTCTGTCAATTTCTTTTTCTTCTCTTGTTAATTCATGCTTTTTAATTATATTATTAGTATAATCATCTATTGATGCACAAGCTACAAGCCCAGTTTGACTTCTTCCCTTCATAACTTGCCTATAAATATAATAATTAGGTTTATTATCCTGTAAATATAATCCTTCATTAATCATTTTATCAAGATTATCTTTAGCCTTCTCATAAACCCTATCATCATATACATCTATATCCTTAGGCAAATCTACTTCTGCTTTGTCTACATGCAAAAATGAATATGGATTATCCTTTACCATATCTCTAGCTTCATCACTATCCATTACATCATAAGGTAACGCAGCTATTTTATCAACAAGTTCATTTATAGGCCTTATAGCCTTAAAAGGTCTAATTATTGCCATAACACTCCTCCTATATTTATCCTACTTAAAGAATTCTTTAATAGTTGAAACTACTTCATCTCCAATTCTTTCTTGTGCTTCAATTGTTGCTGCACCAATATGAGGTGTACAACTAACTCTTGGATGATTAACTAATGCCTCATTAGTATTTGGTTCTATTGCAAACACATCAATTCCTGCTCCTGCAATTTTACCACTATCTAATGCTTCTAATAAGGCTTCTTCATCTACTACTTTTCCTCTTGCACAATTTATTAAATATGATCCATCCTTCATTAATTTCAACTCTTCTTTTCCTATTAGTGAACCACCATTCTTATCGTAAGGCACATGAAGAGAAATGAAATCGGAAACTTTTAATAAATTCTCTAAGTCTAAAAACTCATATTCTAAGTCCTCTACCTTACCAAAAACGTCATTATATACTACTTTCATTCCTAAAGCAGTAGCCTTAGTAGCTAAAGACCTTCCTATTCTGCCCATACCTACTATTCCTAAAGTTTTTCCACTTAATTCAACGCCCTCATACTTCTTTTTATTCCATTCGCCATTCCTCATAGTATAATTAGAAGTTCCAACAAATCTTGCTACTGCAAACATATGAGCTAGTGCAAGTTCTGCAACTGAATCTGAGCTAGAATTTGGAGTGTTTCTTACAACTATTCCACATTCATTTGCTGCTATTAAATCTATATTATCTATTCCAACTCCTGCTCTAATTATTAATTTTAATTTTCCGCCTTTGGCAGCTTCTAAAACTTCTCTAGTTACTTTAGTAGCTGATCTTATAACTAAAGCATCATAATTTTTAAGGACTTCTCCTAGTTCTTCTTTATTATAATGTTTATCTACAACTTCAAAGCCTAGTATTCTAAGATTATTTATTGCTTTTTCTTGTAGACCATCACTAATTAATATCTTTGTCATCTTTATACCCCCTATAAATAAATGTAAAATTAAGAATGAAGAATGTAAAATTAAAGAAGAAACTCCTTCAGGAGTTTCTAAATTTATATATTTTCAGTAATTTAATTCAAGTTACATAAATAATTCTTCATTTTAAACTTTTAGCTGTTTAGACAGCTCCTTATATTTACATTCAATTTAATTATTTAATACTTATTGCTTAAATTATTTTAAGTTTATTCTAAACCTAAAATATCATTTATATTGCTTAAAAGTTCTTGAATATCTTCCATTTGACAATCTGCCATATGAGCTATTCTAAAAGTCTTATCCTTTAAGCTTCCATATCCATTAGATATTTGGAATCCCCTATTGCCTAATTCTTTATTTAAAGCAGAAACATCTATACCCCTATTATTTTTAACTGTAGTTAAGGTATTAGATAGATAATTTTCATCTGGAAATAGTTCAAAGTATTTCTTTGCCCATTCTCTAACTACCTTAGCCATTTCTAAATGCCTTGCAAATCTATTTTCTAAACCTTCTTTGTTTAGTATATAGTCTAGTTGATAGTCAAGAGCATACATATGAGGTATTGATGGTGTTGAAGGATATTGATAATCCTTCTTTTGAATATATTTATATAAAGCTAAAAGATCTAAATAAAAGCCTCTATTAGGTACCATTTCTGCTCTTTCTTTAGCTTTATTAGAAAATGTACATACTGCTAATCCTGGAGGCAATCCTAATGCCTTTTGGCTAGATGTTATACATACATCAATTCCCCATTTATCTACTTCTATTTTAGTACCAGCTGCTGAACTTACAGTATCTACTATAAATACTACATCTGGATACTTCTTTACTACTTCTCCAATTTCTGCAATTGGATTCATAATACCAGTTGATGTTTCATTATGTGTAACTGCAACTAAATCATACTTTCCTGTTGCAAGTTCTTTATCAACCATTTCAGGAGTAATAGCTTTTCCCATTTCTACTTCAAATATATCTGCAGGAACATTATTAGTAGTAGCCATTTCATACCATCTCTTTCCGAATGCCCCTACGGAAAATACAGCAGCCCTCTTTGCTGTACATGATCTTATGGCTCCTTCCATAAGTCCACTACCAGAAGTAGTTGACAAAAGTATTTCACTTTCTGTGAAAAATAGCTTTCTTAAATTGTCACTGATTTTTCTTTGAATTGCAGAAGCTTCTTTGCTTCTGTGTCCAATCATAGGCTTAGCCATTTGCTCTAATACATCTTGTCTTACCTCAACTGGACCTGGAATAAATAGCTTTTTGTGCATTTTCTTCTCCCCCATTATAAAATTTTTTATTTATTCTTATTGCTTATTTTTATTGTTAATTTTACTACTTTTCTATAAAATTAACAACTATTTTATTAAATATTTAGAATATTCTTTACCATTATTATATTAGTAACATAAAATTTATTTTGTCAAATAAAAATATGGCTTTTTATTATCATCTTATGCAGTATATCTTATATTTGCTCACTATGTTTTTCTTTTAATGCATCTCTAATTTCCATTAATAATTGCTGTTCTACTGTTAATTCAGGCTCCTTATTTTCAACCTCTTCTATAGCCTCTTCTTCTTTCTTTCTGTTTAATATTGTAATTATTTTAACAAATACAAATATTGATAACGCTATGATTAAAAAATCTACTACATTTTGAATAAAAGCTCCGTAATTTAAAGTAACTGCTTCAGTTGTAGTTGTTCCTGGTTTTAATACATAAACTAAGTCCTTAAAGTCTACCCCTCCAGTTATAGCTCCAATTGGCGGCATTATTATATCATTTACTAAAGAAGATACTATTTTATTAAAAGCACCCCCAATAATAACACCAATAGCTAAATCTAATACATTTCCTTTTAATGCAAACTCCTTAAATTCCGTTAAGAATTTTTTCCCTTTATCAGTCATTTTATATTCCTCCAATCTATTCTTCAAATGTTAATATTGATTCTGTTTCCCTACAATATTTAACACATATACATTGTCCTAAATGCCTTGGACACTTATAACATAAGCATCCCTTATCATCTCCATTACAAGTTTTCTTGTATTCAGGACAGTAGCTACAATTTACTCCATTTCCAGCTGGCACTTTTATCATCTCCTTTATAGGTTTATATATAAATATTTTAACATATTATTTCTAAAATAGTAGTAACCTCTTTGCTCAATGCTCATATATTAGTCTTATAAGAAGCTTTTCACTCATTAATTTTTAAAAACTTCTAACTCCCATCTATATAAACTTTAGGGAACTATTGGTTCCCTCTCTCGTAAAAAAAAGGAGACTATTGAACTACTCCATAAATAAAAGGTGAGATATCTTATTGCCTAAGCAATTAATGATATTTCACCTTACTTTTTGTAAATTTATAATTTTAATTCAATCTAGAAAAACAATTGAAATATTACTAAAAATATAACTCCCGGTACTCCTAAGAATCCTGCTATTAAGGCTGTAACCCAATTAATTGCTATGGAAAAACCTAAATAAGCTCCTAGTATATTAGTTAAATACAGTAATACTATACCTATTACACCATTTATTAATATTTTAAGCGGCCACTTTAAAACCTTAATTAATAAATAAAGTAACACTAGTCCAATTAAACCATATAATATTAAATTTATATCCATACAAATCCCCTCCACTTAATAATATTATTGTTTTAACTCTATTATTCTATTCTTCTTAAACCTCTTTTTTTAGCTATACCTATTAAATAATCAAATCTTGTTCTAGCCACATCTTCTTCATGAATTGCTAATTCTATTAATTTAGGATCACTTACTGAATTAAATAAAACCCTAGCTACTTCCATTTCCTGTATGGTTTCTTGAATATCTTTTAATATAGCTATTTCTTCTTCAGTATATTCCTTTTTCTTTTTATCTTCACTTTTAAATAAAAATTCTAAAATAACATTCTTATTCATTTTAGACTCCTCCCAAATAATTACTATTAAAGTAATGTCCATACTTTAATAAAATTATTCAGATTGAGTATAAAATTCATATAATGTATTTCTACATTAAAGGTGAAAATACCTTTAGTATAGATGTTATAAATCTATTAGACCATTTTACCTTATGACAATCCTCTAATGATATTCTTTGGCAAAGCTTTAAAGTTTCAATAAAGTCTTCTTTAATTTCCATAACAGATTTAGTTTTATATAAAAGAACACCATTTTCGAAGTGTAAATAAAGACTTCTATAATCCATATTTATTGTCCCAACAACTCCTACTTTATCATCAGATACAAAAGTTTTTGAGTGTATAAAACCTGGTGTATATTCATATATTTTTACACCAGCTTCTATTAATTGAGGATAATAAGCTCTAGTAACTAAGTGTACATACCACTTATCTTCTATATGGGGAGTTACTATAATTACATCAACTCCACTTTTAGCTGCCAAGGTTAAAGCTGTCACTAGTTCATTATCAACTATTAAATATGGTGTATTTATATAAATATAATCCTTTGCTTTGTTTATAATATTTAAATAAACAAATTCGCCAACATTTTCATTATCTAATGGACTATCACCATAAGGCTGAACATAGCCATCACTTGCAAATTCACCAACATAATTAACAGCTGGTCTATATTTTTCATAATCACCTTTTTCCCCACATGTAAATTCCCATGCTTGAAGAAACATTATAGTTAAATTCCAAACTGCTTCTCCCTTTAAAACTATAGAAGCATCTTTCCAATGTCCAAATCTAACTATTTCATTAATATATTCATCTGCTAAGTTAATTCCTCCAGTAAAAGCTGTATGACCATCTATAATCGTAATTTTTCTATGATCTCTATTGTTCATAATTACAGATAAAAATGGTACAAAAGGATTAAACACTAAGCACTTTATTCCCTTTTCTCTGAGCTTTTCATAATATTTATATGGAAGAGTTTGAAGGCATCCCATATCATCATAAATAATTCTAACATCAACACCTTCTTTTACTTTTTCTTCTAAGATTTCTAGTATGCTATTCCACATAACACCTTCTTGAATAATAAAGTATTCCATAAATATGTATTTCTTAGCTGTTTTTAATTCTCTCTTTAATTCTTCAAAAAATTTTTCCCCAGGGGATAAATACCTTGTTATAGTATTTTTATATATAGGACTTTCTGCATAATCAATTAAATATCTAACTTGATTTGCAAAAGACTTATCTTCATTCTTAATTTCCCTTATAATATCCTCACCTTGATGTAAAAATTTCGATGTTTCTTTATAAATATTAATCATTCTTTCCCTGAATTTTTTAGTTGTTCTTCTTGACCCAAAAATCAAATAGAATAATCCTCCAAAAACAGGAAGGAGAAGAACTGGTATTACCCAAGCTAATTTATAAGATGGATTATCTTTTGTACTTAATATATAAATAACAGAAAAAATACTTATCCCAGTAAATAATACATATAAATATACAAAGGATTCTGATAACTTCCATATAGTAAAAGTTAATATTCCTAACTGTATAATAATAAGTAATCCTATAATAACCATTCTACTAAATAAAAACTTTAATAATTTAGCCATATCTTCCCCTTTTTTTAGATTTCTTTTCTTCCTTCTAGAGCCTTTGAAAGAGTTACTTCATCAGCATATTCTAAGTCTCCACCAACTGGTATACCTGATGCTATTCTAGTTACTTTAATATTTAAAGGTTTTAATATTCTTGATATATACATAGCAGTTGCTTCACCTTCAATATTAGGATTTGTTGCAAGAATTACTTCCTTAACATCTGCACTCATTCTTGAAACTAGCTCTCTTATTCTTATATCTTGAGGGCCTCTTCCTTGCATTGGTGAAAGATTGCCATGTAAAACATGATAACTACCGTTATATTCTTTAACCTTCTCCATTGTCATTATATCCTTAGGCTGCTCAACCACACAAATTGTATCCTTATCTCGACTAGGATTAGAACATATTGCACAAGGATCTGAATCTGTAAAGTTCCCACATATTGAACAATACTTTATAGTTCCTCTTGCTTTTACTAAAGCATCTGCAAATTCTCTAACTTCATCTTCAGGAAGATTTAATACATGTAGTGCTAATCTTTGAGCTGTTTTTTGCCCTATGCTAGGTAGCTTGGCAAATTCTTCAATAAGCTTTTCTATAGCAACTGGATAAAAATCCATAAAATCATCCTTTCTGTAAAATTAATAAATAAAGGATATTTCTCTAAAATATAAAATTAAAAATGCAAATTAAAGAAGAAACTCCTTAAGGAGTTTCTAAAATAAATATATTATTACTAATTTGTTTTAAATTTAATAAATAATTCTACATTTTTAATTTAGAACTGTTTAAACAGCTCTCCTTTAAATCTATTAGAATAATCCTGGCATATTCATTCCGCCAGTTAATTTTCCCATTTTGTTTGCGCTTTCTTCTTCTGCTTTTCTTAATGCTTCATTTACAGCACTTAATACTAAGTCCTCTAACATTTCAACGTCATCTGGATCTACTACTTCTGGTTTTATATTAATAGAAACAACTTCTTTTTTTCCATTTGCCTTTACAACTACAGCTCCACCACCTACTGAAACCTCAAATTCTTTAGTTTCTAGGTCCTTTTGCATTTGCTCCATTTCTTTTTGAAGCTTTTGAGCTTGCTTCATTAGGTTGTTCATGTTTCCTCCGCCAAATCCGCCTGGAAATCCTCCTCTTGCCATAAAAACATCCTCCTTATATAAAAATATATTCTCTATTATATAGTATTTTTATTTATTTTACTATATTTAGGTTATTAATAATTTCAATTTTATTATTGTTATTTATTCTATTATTAATGTAACAACGCTTCCTATTGTCAGCGTTGGAAGTTCGAATTACTAAATTAAAATTTAGATTCTCACTTATGTAGACATTATTCATCTAATATATCTACCATATCTGCACCTAGAGATTCTATTAACATATCTTCCATTGATTTCTCATTATTTGATGATTCCTCTACTTCAAATACTATTTTCATATCTTCTCTAAATATCTCTGCTAATACCTCTTGAATAACTGCCTTATTTTCAGGCTTTTCTAGTCTATCCTTATTGAATTTATATTGATCTTCATATTCAATTGTTAATATACCCTTCTTACATTCTATAGGTTTCCCAGTAACCATAGAAGCATATACTATCATTTTTCTTCTTGCCTTAATTCTTTCTAATATATCCTTCCAAGCTCTTTGTATGTCATTTAAGGTAACCTTAGAATCTTCATTTCCAGCTATATTATGACTAATAGTTCTCTTTACATCCTGCTTAATATTCTTTACAGCTGTTTCTTTCTTAGAATTTATATTAGCTTCTGCTGAATTTGCACTTACTACTTTTAAACTTCCATTTTTAAGTCCTTCTTCAAGTTTATTAAGTCTGCTTAATATAACTTCGTTGGAAGTATCATATTCTACCTTACACATTTTTATTATTGCTAATTCTAAATATAATCTGGCTTGTTTGCTAATTTTAGCATTTGATTCTGCTTCTTGAAGAATTCTAATATATCTCATAATTTCTTCTGCTCTAATTTTTGAAGCTTGCTCTTTGATTAAAGCTATATTTTCTTCTGACATATCAAGTACTTCTTCTGGATTATTAGTAACCTTAGCCATAAGAATATTTCTATAATGGCTTACTAAGTCCTTTATAAATAGATAAATATCTTTTCCAGCATAAACTACTTCGTCTATTATACTTATGGATTTTTCAACATTTCTTTGAATAACTGAATTAGTTAAACTAAATAAATGGTCATTAGTTACAAGTCCTAGCATACTTACAAGCACATCATATTCCACAGCACCATTTCCCATAGAAATTGCTTGATCTAATATACTTAAAGCATCTCTCATAGCTCCATCAGATACTCTTGCAATTAGGGCTAAGCTTTTATCATCTGCTAAAGCATTTTGTTCAGTAACTATCTTTCTTAGTCTGCCTATAATTTCATTATTATTAATTCTTTTAAAATCAAATCTTTGACATCTTGAAAGAATAGTAATTGGTAGCTTTTGAGGATCTGTTGTTGCTAATATAAATATAACATTCTTTGGTGGTTCTTCTAAAGTCTTTAAGAATGCATTAACAGCACCAGTAGATAACATATGAACTTCGTCCATAATATAAACCTTATATTTACCTTCTTGTGGTGGATATTTAACATCATCAATAATGTCTCTAATCTTATCAACACCATTATTAGATGCAGCATCTAACTCTGTTACATCTATTGCTAATCCTTCATTTATCTTTTGGCACATTTCACATTTATTGCATGGTTCACCATCATGTAAATCAAGACAGTTTAAAGCCTTAGCAAAAACCTTAGCTGTTGTGGTTTTACCTGTTCCTCTTGTACCACAAAAAAGATAAGCATGCGCTATTCTATCATGTAATATTTGATTTTTAACTGTTGTAGTTATATGTTCTTGACCAACAATATCATAAAAATTTTGTGGTCTCCATTCCCTATATAAAGCTGTATATCCCATATAATCATTCCTTATTTTAATCGTTTATTTATATTATAGACTAAAGAATAAAATTAATGAAGGATTAAAAAAATATAACTTTACATATTTAATTCAATCACTTGAAAGTTTTAAATCGCAATCCTTCATTTTATTTTTTTCTTCATGCAAGTTAGACTTCGAAAACTTGCATCGAAATTTCAGAAATTATGCACAAATTTTATTTTTCATAATTCCTTCCAATTATCCTCGTTAAATTTTAGACAAAGCCACTTTATTTCATATATCCTTACATAAAAGGTATAAATTATAATATTTTCCCCATATCCAGCTCTTATAATCTACTTATCAAAAAATCATAAAGATGGTTAATACTCTAAAATACTTATATATAAAATACACATTTATTTTTGACTAATTTCTATTCTTTCATAAACAAACCTTCTTTTATACTTTTTAATCAAATCAATTAAAATATTTGAACTTAGAATTCAAACAAACATAAAATCTATTCATTTTCTGATTCAACTTCAAATTCAATATTAGATAATGTATCATTAAGTACAGAAGCCTTTTCATTATAATTAATATTCAAGAAATGTGAATACAATATATCCACTACTACTAGTATTGGGAATTGTGGAGATATTACATTTCCAATAGCTAAATTCTTTGTTACAGCAATTAAAATAATTTCATCACAAAAATCATTAAGTTTAAAATCATTATTGGAAGTTACTACTATAGTTTTTGCTTTCCTTTTTTTAGCCTCTTTTAATGAGTCTAATACTATTTTGGTTTTACCACTTACTGTAAAACCAATAACTAAAGTATCTTCATCTACAAGAACAGAATTCATTTGCATTATATGTGCATCTACTACTGATTCTACATTTAATCCTAACCGCATAAATCTTATTTTAAACTCCATTGCTACTATTCCTGAACTTCCTATTCCATATACATATACCTTTTTATATTTTACAAGCATTTCAGAAACTCTTTTAAGTTGAGCTTCATCTGTTAATGTATAGCTTTTATCTAGCAGCTTTTGATAAGTGTTTAAAACTTTCTTTTTTAACTTTCCAACATTCTGTAGTTCTTCATTAAATGTTTGTTCATATCTATAAATAAATTCTCTATAACCTTTAAATCCACATTTCTTTGCAAATCTGGACAGGGAAGCATTTGATACAAATAACTTACTAGAAATACTTTCTGCAGAAAAATCCTGTTTTATATTATTATTTATAAAAAAATCTGCAATTACTTTTTCAGTATTAGTAAAGTTACTATATAGTGTCTCCATTAATGGTATTATATTATTATCATGATTTGACATTTTTATTTTAATCCCCCCTTCTTCAAAATTTTTGTAAATAAAAAATCTATTTGGAATTACTTAAAATAATAATACCAAATAGATTCCTTTAATTAAAATATTGTTTCAAAAAATCACTTTTATAAATCCTTATTAGAATTAGTAATATCCATTTCCATACCTATTTCAAACATTCTATTCCAAGGTGTTGTAACACTCTTGATATTAACACTAAAAATCTTTGATAAATTAAGCTTGTTATATTCCTCTAAAAGTAATTTCTTAATAACATTTTCTACATCTTGTTGCTTATTTTTAAAATCATAGTAACTTAATCCATTGACCGGAAGAAAATCCTTTATCACTTTCATCCTAATCTTAGACTGATAAAGTACATCTTCAATTAGACGATATATAAGATGTTTCATTTGATTTTTATTATTAGAATTTAAACTATATACTCCCGAAGATATTACAGTTCCAAGAGTATTACAATTTGTATTCCATCCTGCATAAGCAGTTAATTTTTGAAAAAGTCCAAGTCTATCCAAATAATCTATTAGAGTTAAATCTCCTCCATTAGCAAAAGCTGAGTCACTAAGTATAACCTTTCTGCCTTCATTTATATGTTTTTCTATTTTGTAGACAAAATCTAATAGATTCCTATGAGAAGTATAGGTAAGATCAATATTTAATAATTGTTCTGAAGCTTCTTGCATATTCTTCCCTGGAGAATTTATTGCAAGAATCAAATCAGCATCTTCAGGATTATCAACCAATTCTCCACCACATACTCTCACATGATACTTAAGACTTTCGTTCATAGGTCTATCTTCATATAGAGGAATTATACTAGGTCCCAATGTAGATGAATAAAATGCATATATCTTAACAACTCTATTCAAATAATTATTTAAACCTCTTGCTAATAATGAATTCCCTACCTCATCTGCTCCAGGATATACAGAAGATTTAAATTCAAGTTTTTTCTCTTTTATAAAATTTAAAACTTTTTTTTGAGAAATAGATGTATATCCATATTCTGATGAATCATCCTGTGGGATAACTAAAAAATCTAAAGTTTCATCTTCAAGAAGTTTTGCCACTTCAATATTAATATATTCATTGAACTCTCTTCTACTCTCATAGTCCAATAATACTTCCTTCGGGATTTTTATTAAATCTAATTCCTCTTCTTCTGCTTTATTAATTCCAGCTCTTAATTTTTTATCTATAAGATACTTACTTCTAAAAAGATCGTATCCATACTCATCATAATAATCTGGTTCTTCTTCAGAGGAATTGTACTGAGGAGCTCTCATTATACAATTAAAAGCAAATATCTTTATATTAGGATTTATTTCCTTTATTCTTTTTAAATTTTTAATATTTTCTTCAGCTTCATTCTTAGTCAAATGATGTATTCTTGAAGGAATAAGCCCTCCATAAATAAGCATATCAATTGAAAGTACTGCATAACTACAACTTTTTGCATTTTCAAATATAAAGTCCCAAAGTTTAGATACCTGTGCTGGAACTTTTTTATCTCCTAATAGATGTGGTTTTGGAGATATAATTTTAACATCCTTTTCAGAGGCTATTATAAGCTCAGGAAATTTTCTATTGCAGGGTCTCTCATCTAATGGAATAAATAATATATTCATCATTTTATTAAATTTAAAGCCTGATTTAAGGCTCTATCTCCATCTATTGTTCCATATACCCTCATATCTATTACTTCTATAGGCCTATCCTGAAAACTATTTTGTATGTCTTTTACTGCAAATTTTAGTTGTGGTGCTATGAGTACTACATCTACATCTTCCTTATTATTCTTTGCCTCTGTACTAGATAATGCCCATATTTTTGCTTCTATTCCCTTTTCTATAGCTACTTTTTTCATCTTTTCTACAAGAATTGATGTGGACATTCCTGCATTACAAACTAATAATATATTTATCATATTATAAAACCTCCTTATATAAACGCATAAACTTTTGTGCTAATATTTTTACTAATTCTGCATTCATAAGCTGATCTTCTGCGTGCATAAGCAATAGCGATATCTCAACTTTATCTCCAGAAGCTTCCCTTCGTACAAGTTCCATATGTGTTTTATGCCCAGCTATTAAATAGTTGTCAGCTTCTTCAATCATTTTATCCAAATAATCAAAATCCTTATTTTCACATTTTTCGATTATCTCCATATATTTCGATTTAGCTGCACCTACATTAGATATTATTTCAAATGAAATCAACTCATTACTTTCCATAATTATTTTCCTCCACTATATTTTTCAAAGCTTCTCTTATAGAAGGCAGATTAAAATCTGCCTCTCCAAAGCTATGCTCACCTACAAAATATGAAGTTTTTGAATATGGAAACATAGAACAATCACTTTCGGAGTCTCCTATAGATATTATTTCTGCACTAGGATATAATTCCTTAAGAGTTTTACCTTTGGACACGCCTTTAGGAATTACTTCTAATGTCTTCTCTGAGGTTTTAATTGCATCAACATCATCAAAATTCTCCTCAATATACTTCCTAACATCATTTATTTCATCCCTATCTCCAATTAAAAGAAATAGTATTATAGGCTGATAGTAAATAACCTCTTTAAAATCCTCTAATATATTTGAAGAATCATAGAATTCTCTTGGAAAATCTGTCCCTCTATCACTATGCCAATATCTATTACTTATAGTATTCATTTCTACTCTAAGATCCTTTTTATTTATATATTTATATATATTAAGAGCTGTTTCTTTACTTAAAATTCTTCCTTTAATGCTGTAATTATCTTGTATTACAGCACCATTCTGAGAAATTCTATACTTTATATTTAAATCATACTTTTGAGCTATATGAATTATGTCATGATCTAATCTTCCTGTTACTACTACTACTTCATAACCATCTTCCTGTAGACTTTTAAGTAGGCTAAGGGTTTCCTGGCCTCCTATTATCTCATTTTTTTCATTAATTAACGTACCGTCCAAATCTAACGCTAAAACTTTAGTCATTTTCTACCATCCTTTGTTTATTTGTTATTGCCACAAAAGGCATATATATTAATACTGAAATTACCAAAATAATAATAGCAATTAATGCTGACATCATATGTCCACCTGTAGCAAAGAAAGCACTTAATACTGGTGGAGTAGTCCATGGGACTAATATATAAGTATGCGCCATCAACCCTATAGATGTTGCTAAGGTTCCTATAATAAGACCTATAAATGTAGATAAAATCATTGGAATTATTAGAATTGGATTCATTACAACTGGAAGTCCGAACATTATTGGCTCAGAAATATTAAATAATGCTGGTATAAATCCTATCTTAGCAATTTTCTTGTAATCCTCTCTACGAGATACTATAAAAATTGCAATAATAAGAGCAATCATATTTCCTGCACCTCCCATAAATGCAACCGAATCTAAGAAAGGCTTAGTCATAATTGCTTGTAAGGCTTGTCCAGATGATGCAGCTTCTGCATTTTGAGTTAGTGAAATAAGATAGATTGGTTCTAAAATAGGATTAAAAATATAAGCAGAATGTATTCCTAATCCCCAAAGTAACATATAAAGTAAGTAAATTAGACCTAACCCCAAAGTAGAATTAACTACATTTGTAAAAGGTGTTTGTATAGATTTAAATATAAGATCATTTAATGGAAGGCCAAAGTAATTTGTAATCATCTTTAAAATTCCAAATATCAACAAAGTAATAATTACAGGGATTAACTTATTAAAAGATCTTGCAATAGATGGTGGTACACTATCTGGCATTTTTATAATTAGAACATCGATTTTTGATAATCCTCTTATAACCTCTACTGTAGCTATTGCAGCAATAAAAGCCATAAACATAGCAGCAGCACCAGTATAATAAGTATTTATATATTCTATTCCTAAATTCCCATCAAAAGTTATTGGCATTAATATGAAAAGTACTACAACTGCAATAGATGGTGTAATTGAAGTTTCAGACTTATAATACTCTGCTAATGATTTAGAAGTAGTAAATGTTAAAAGTATTGCCATTATAGACATAGTGGCAGGAACTATAGATGCTCCTAACTCTGTAAATTTTGTAAATGGCATTCCAAAAAGTTTATTAGTAAAACCGTTTTCTCCAATAAACACATTATTTATAAGTATAAAGAAAGATCCTGCAATCATAATTGGAAGTATTGCTACAAAACCATCTCTTATTGCAGATAAATATCTATTAGATGCAAGTTTATTAGCTAAAGGAAGAAACATTTCCTCCATTTTATTCATAAATGTACTCATATTTTTAATACTCTCCTATCTTATTAATTTCATTAATAAATTTCTTAGTTATAACCTGTGGACGAGTTATAATAGAACCCACTACTACACTATAACAACCTAATTCAAGCACACGTCTTGCCTTTTCTGGAGTATCTATATTGCCTTCTGCAATAACTGGTTTTGAAACTGAATTAATAATATTTCTTATAAGTTCAAAATCATTATCATTTATATGAATACCTTTACTTTCCTCTGTATATCCTACTAAGGTAGTCCCTATAAAGTCAAAGCCTAATTTATTTGCATTAATAGCTTCCTCATAAGTGGAACAATCAGCCATAAGTAATATATCATTATATTTTTCTCTAATTTTTTCTATAAATACTTCTAAAGTAGTATTATCTGGCCTTAAACGATTAGTTGCATCCAAAGCTATAATATCTACTCCAGCTTCCATGAGTTCATCTACTTCTCTCATTGTTGGCGTAATATAAATATCACTATCTTCATAGTCTCTTTTAACTATTCCTATAATTGGAGTATCTACACTTCTTTTTATTTCTATTATGTCTTCCTTGGAGTTAGCCCTAATGCCTACGGCCCCTCCTTGTATTGCTGCTTTAGCCATTTTCCCCATAATAAATGATGAATGAAGAGGCTCATCTTCTAAAGCCTGACAAGACACTATCAAACCTTTATTAATATTTTTCACATTCTCCCTCCTACCATAATATAAAATAAAAAAGTACTTTTTCTTTAGTTAATTCTAAGTTAGCTTGTATTTATTTTCAATATATACAGAGCATTTAGAAAATACTTTCAACTTCCTATAAATAAATCTAATTTTTTTATTATAAACTGAGATAAATTGAAAATAAATTCAAATCCAAATAAGTATATCTACCCTTTCTTTTTCATACCCCTATATTTATTAATTAATCATTTACTTATAACTAATGAGTATTTTTTACTCTTCTATTAAAACAAAAAAAAATTGCAGGAAATATAAATTCAAATTTCATCCCTGCAATTTTCTATATTATTTTTTCTTTATAATTATTATTTCAATACTGGTAATTAATAAACCTATGAATCCAATAATTTCAAAAGATATATCTAAAGAAATTTTATCTCCTATAAATCCACATATAGGGAATAATATTATCATCATCATAGAGTAAAACATACTCTCTACAGAAATTATAGTTGCTCTTTGCTTGGAAGCTACCATAGAGTTTATTAGCTTACTACTAATTGGCTGAAGTATTGATGTTAAAAAGCCTATCAAAAGAAAAATTAGTAATGATATACTTTTAGTTACATTACCCATAAATAGTATTAGAATACTTATTATCATAGATATGGATATCCAACCTATGCTCTTAAATTTTTCATATACTTTGCTACTTAGAATTGCTCCTATAGATGAGAGTATTCCATTAACTAAAAATATAATAGATATATTTACTCTTGAATAACCACCATCACTCAAAAACTTTTGACCATAGAAATATATTATGGCTGAAAATGTATATATTGTAGGAAAGAAAATTAATATATTTAAAAGCATCTTATTTTCTTTTACTATATTTATAGAGGTCTTAAAATGATTAATTACTGTAATTCTCTCTTCATGAGACTCTCTAATATCTACTTCTGTAAAATTAAAAGAAACTATCAAGGAAAATATTCCTATAATAATTGCTGTAATATAACTAATTGAAAAATTTATTTCAGAAAGAATCCCACCAATAAATACTGCTAATCCCTGTGAAACTTCTATAATTAAATTTATTTTTCCATTAATTTTTAAATACTCTTCTTCTCTTTTCAAAACTTTAAGACTATCATAGACTAATGCTTCTTCAGATCCAGAATTTAAGTTATATCCCCATGCAGATAATATAAATCCAATTGCAAATCCTAAAAAGGAATTAGAAAATAACATTATTATTGCAGATATTAAGGATGTTAATCTGCCAATTATCATAATTTTTCTTCTACCAAATAAATCAGCTAAGGCTCCTGTTGGAATTTCTGATAGAAATCCAGTTACATGAAATATCCCTTCAATCAATCCTATTTCAGCTAAGTTCATACCTTTATAACCTAGATATAATACCCAAATAGCAGATGTTATATCAAAGGATGAAAGAAATCTATATAAATACTCATTTTTAATATTTTTACTTATTTTATTCATTAAAATCAACTCCAATTTTTTACGTTTTTGGGCATAATAAAAGACCCTCTAGAAACAGATGGGTCTAATTGGAGTTACTACTTTTGCAAGTTAAGAAATAGAATCTTGCATTTTTACCTTAAAAAAGGTTATAGTAATCCAATTTTCTAAAATTGCAGCTGTTTTTGATTGTGCACTACTAGAAAATACTTCATATTTAAACCTTTTTACAGCAAATTCCATAATTCTATTTCTCCTTTCTTTTTCCAGATTAATATATATTCATAATAAATTATTTTCAAAAAAATTGCAATAGCTAAAAAAACGATAAAAAAAACAGAGGTAGAAAGGCAGTATTAAATACCATATATCTTTTTCTGAATTTTTCGCCTATTATTTTGCAAAATACACCATATAATTTTCATCATAATATTTATTATTTGATTTTATTGCATTTTTTTCTTTGCCATAAGTTATGAATTCTAATGTATTATATAAACCAATGGCTTTTGTATTACTACTTACTACAGCTAAACTTAATTGTTCTAATTCTTCCATAGTTTTTGCTATATTAATTAATTCAGTTAATAGTTTCTTAGCAATTCCTTTTCTTCTGTATTCAGGTATTATATACATTCCCCATATAGTTGCTTTATGTCTTAATTTAATCCTTGTTTCTCTATATAATCCAATTACACCTATTATTTTATTTTCATCATTAAAAGCTCCTAAAATAAAATTATTATTTATAGGCTTAATATAGTTATTATTGAATATTTCTATAAGGCTTTGTATTGGCTTCTTTATTTCTTCTTCATAAGTTGCTCCAAAGGCATCCCCATCTTCTCTTAAAGCCCTAAATCTTAATTCCCAAAACTCTCTTGCATTATCTTCAGTTAATCTTCTTATCTTCATAAATTCCTCCTACTTTATATTTAAATTATCAATATATTCTTTTGCTTCCTTAAGCCCTAAACCAGTATGCTCTCTATATTTCTTTATAGCCTTTATCTTTCCCTCATTTAAAATGATATCCTTCAATTCCTCATCAATATTTCTATAAAGTTCTATTCCAAAATGATTAACCAGCTTGTCTAAAGTTTTATTTAATTTCTTAACTTCTTCCCCTATTTGAGAAATATAAATTATCATAAATCCAACTATTATAAATAAAAATACACTACCTAATCCATCCATTATATTAACTTCCATCCTTTATTTAAGATTTAATTTCCCCTTAGATTTTAATATCAAATCAGAAACTATTATTGATAATAAATAACTTATAAGCGGTTCTTTTGTATCAAATATTACTACTCCTATCCAAAAAATAGCTATAGATAATAAAAATACCTCTATCAAATAATATTTGGGCCCTCTATATATAATCATTAATTTTCTCCTTAAATCTTCACTACTTTCTATTCTTATAAATCCTCATCTATATAAAGTTAGGCTACATTTTAAAATTAGATTCTTCTATCCATTTATCTAATGCATTTTTGCTAAAAATAAAATTTTCTCCTACTTTTGTATATGGAATTCCTGATTCTTTATTATTTAATATTTGCATTAGTCTATCTTGTGATATTCCTAAATATATTGATGCAGTGTCAACATTAAGAATACTTTTACTATCTTTATCATTAAGTGAAATATCTCTTATAGTAGTGCTAATATTATTAGCTCCTTGAAATAGTCCATCTCCTATGAATCTTCCCTTATTTTCAATTCCCTTTGAAATAATAGATGCAGCAATAACTATAGAAAGTGCTAAAGAAAAAATTGATATAGGTAAAAGTTTATCCTTTGACATTAATTATACCCCCTTAAATTTACTAATTATGATGATTCTCAAGTAACATTATACCATATATTGTAATTCTAGTTAAATTTTATACTAACTTCATTTATAGTTTTTATAGTACAATAATCTTAATCAAAAATAAGGAGGGATATAATTTGAGTTTGTACGATAAGAAATATCTATCTATAGTTAGAGATATCTTAGATAATGGGTATTACGATAATAATAGAACAGGAATGCCTACATATAAGCTACCACATCAAATTATGCAATTTAACTTACAAAAGGAATTTCCTATTCTAACCACTAAAAAGGTTGCATTTAAAACAGCTATAAAGGAAATGCTATGGATATATAGGGATCAATCCAATGATGTTACAAAGCTTCAAGAGCAAAATGTACACATTTGGGATGAATGGGTAGATGAAAATAACACAATTGGTAAAGCTTATGGATACCAAATAGCTAAATTTAATCAAGTTGATAAACTTATTGAAACTTTAAAAACTAATCCTCAAGACAGAAGAATGATAATGTCTATGTGGAACATCGAGGACTTACCAGAGATGACTTTACAGCCTTGTTGCTATCAAACTTTATGGGATGTAACTGATGGCCACCTAAACTGTATGTTAATCCAGCGTTCAAATGAGCGCCATTAAGTAGTAATACTTTTTGCAAACCCTGTTAAACGGGGAAAATCCATTTTTATAGGATAATCCCGTGCTAAATATTTATATATCAAATACAAAGGGCTGATTACAAATGAAGAAATTTAAATGTTGTTCCAGCAACTATACTATATAGGATAAGATCTAAAAATTATCCTACATATGAATATTATGATATATAAATAAATGCCTAACGACTATCGAAAACATATTTAATATATTTAAAAGGATATTAGATATAAGTAAGTAGAGTACCCCTCAAGCTATCGGAGGTCACATTGACATGTGAGGTAACGGGAAAAGCAGGGAATCTATAAAATAACATTTTATAGATTATGATATAGTCTTTTCTGTATAGAAATATACAGCAGCTTTTCTAAATAAAGCGGATAAGGTGTAGCGAGCCTTATTGAAAATTTAGTCAGGAGACATACCACTAGGGGTTCCATTTAATACCAGTCAATATGCTGTACTTGTTCATTTAATAGCTCAAGTAACTAATCTTAAACCTGGATTATTTACTCATGTTATTAATAATGCTCATATTTATGAAAACCAAATTGAAGGGATGAAGCTTCAGCTTACTAGAGAAAATGAAGATTTTGAAGCTCCAAAGCTTTGGATAAATCCTGAAATTACTAACTTCTACGATTTCACTGTAGATGATATAAAACTAATAGATTACAAGCACCATGACCCTATTAAAATGGAGGTAAGTGTATAATGTTATCAATTATAGTTGCTGTAGCAAGCAATAATGTAATTGGTGGAGATAATAAGCTTTTATGGCATATCTCTAAGGACCTAAAGAGATTTAAGGAAATTACATCTGGTCATACTATAATTATGGGAAGAAAAACCTTCGAATCTTTACCAAAGGTCTTGCCTAATAGACATCATATTGTGATTACAAGAGATAAAGATTATAAAGTTGACTCAACTGAAGTTGAAGTAATTAATGATATAAATTATATTATAGATAGATTTGAAAATTCTAATGAAGAAGCTTTTATTATCGGTGGTGGAGAAATATATAAATCTCTTTTACCTAAATCTGATAAACTTTATTTAACTAAGGTTTATAAAGATTTTAATGGAGATACTACCTTCCCTAAAATAAATCTTGAAGATTGGTTCATTGATTACGAATCTGAAATATTTATTAATGAAGCTGATAATTTAAAATTTAGTTTTATCGATTTAACAAGAAAATAAAAAGGAGATAGATATTATATTCTTTTCGACCTCACAGGCTCCAAGTCGCCAGAACATAATATCTATCTCCTCCAATACTGAAGGAAAGGAATTTATAAAAAATTATTCACAGGGTAATCTTTTTATAAATTCATAAATATCAAAAAAGAAAACGAGGGTATTCCTAAAGGAATTCCCTCGCTTTCTTTGTCCTATTGTATGTTAATCCTATTGAAGAGTAACCTATAAA
>OGSQ01000186.1_pt1 | contig 37047 bp, 55 predicted proteins | sample 1573921 | NCBI WGS metagenome assembly OGSQ01 (sample SAMN03295832, study PRJEB24534) | human gut metagenome | isolation source: fecal sample 7 from infant 4 | host: Homo sapiens | place: USA: Pittsburgh, PA | collected 2014-07 | reverse complement strand
TTGACGATAGACCATGCTTTTTGGATGTATATACCAGTCTGGGTTTTCATTCATTAACTTAAGCATTTCTTTTCGCTTTTGCTTTTTTTTCAGCTTGAATACGTGCTATATCTTCAAAAATTACACTTTTCATTTCGTTAACCTCCTAGAACGGCAGATCATCATCGCTAATGTCGATTGAATTACCTGCACCTGCGAACGGATCTACATCTCCACCAAACGATATTTGTTGGCTGTTATTTTGCTGATTTAAGCCTTTGTTTTGATTCGCAGCATAATTACTCTCGAAATTATTTTGAACGCCTGTAACGCTATTCTGTGAACTCTGAATGCTATTTCTATTCTCATTGGCGCTTTTTGCCTCTAATAATTGGAAACTCTCGCAAACAACTTCAGTCACATAGACACGTTGGCCTTGTTGGTTGTCATAATTACGAGTTTGAATTCTGCCAACAACTCCTAATAATGTTCCTTTACGAGCATAATTAGCCATTGTTTCAGCAGGCTTACGCCAAATTACACAGTTGATAAAATCCGCTTCTCGTTCGCCGTTTTGGTTTGTAAAATTACGGTTCACAGCAAGAGTAAAGCTTCCAACTGCAGAACCACTTGCGGTGTAGCGTAAATCTATATCTTTCGTCAGCCTTCCGATTAATACCACATTATTTATCATTCAAATCACTCTCCTTAACGAACACACCATTGACATTTTTTCCCTTACGATCTTTAATCTCGTTATACGCTTGGTTCAGACATTCATATAAATCCATATCATTTTGCATAGCGAGAATAACTAGTGTCACAACAACATCACCGATACCATCCCTTAAATCATTTTTATTATTTCTTGCTAATGCTGCTGCGACTTCTCCGACTTCTTCAACCACTTTTAGCATTTGTTTCTCAGGCTCTGCGATATCTAGATTTTTTTCTCTTGCCCATTTCTCAATTAATTTAACTAATTCATTCATCATTTACCCTCCAAGTATTCTTTTATTTGTCTATCAAGCTCAGCTTGTTCCTCTGACGAAAGTTTCTCTTCTTCTTGCTTCTGATTGTTAGCCCAATCAGGTAACTTTTCTTGTCTCATTGGCACCTTAGAATAGGCTGGCAGTTTATTTGTTTTAGATAAATCATATTCATCGTTATAACGATCATCACGGATCCAACGAAATAATTCTTGTGGATGGTACCAATCGTTTAATTTAATATACGCAAGATATTCTTTATATCCTTTTTCGAACTGGACCAAATCTTCTTCTGACTTAAATTTCTTTAAAAATTGTTCTCTAGCTTTTTTCTTGTTGGTTTTCTTTGGATAAGTTTTCCAAACTTTTTCGAATAATTCAGGCATAGTTGAGCTCGGCTCAACACTATTCTTTTTATTCTTTGTATTATTCTCTGTATTATTAAGTAATGTATTATTATCTTTGGCGTTTTCGCCTATACCCCTATAGTTATTTTCACCTATACCCTCTAGTTGTTTTCGCCTATACCTATCGGTAATTTTAACTACACGTCTCTCTATTGATTTTGTCCCTGATTTGTACTGATAACTTACGTCAATGTAGCCTTTTTCTTTTAATCCGGATATAAGTTTAGAAACCCTATCTTTACTAAGACCAAAGAAATTTGAAAAGTATTCATTGCTAGCAAAACAGCCATTTTCATTGTCTAAACTATCGATCTCAACTATCAAAAATTTTTCTATCCAGCTTAATTCATCATCAAGCCAAACGTTTTTAGGGATCCAAATACCTTTAAACGCTCTCTCCATTTGTTATCCCCCTATGTTTAATTTTTTACGTTCATCAGTGTTCAATTTCACCGGTTTAATTTGATACTTATTCAAGAAGTTCTTAGTGCCTATTTGGTGTTCCTCTTGATGGTGTTGACGGCAACCAGCATAAAATGTGAATGTCTCATGATTGATTTTTTTACGATTACGCCCCATACCAACAACCTCAATGTGACAAACGTCAGCATGCTTACCGCAAATACAGCACTTACGATATTTCAGACAGTAATAAAACCATTTGTTATTTTCAAGCAAATATTGGTATCTTTTTTCCAGTGGTATATCGTTTTTCAAAATGAACTCAATCAAGAAACCGATCCACTCCGTCGCTTCATTCTTGGTAGCTCGACTATGTTCAAAATAAACACCACTCTTAGCCTCGTAGTAGTATTTCAAGACACTTTCAATCCATTTAGGTTCGTCATAGCTCCAACGTGCCACATCGGCTATTAGAACGTGAGAAAGTGCATTCTGTTTTTGAGACATCTGTCGATTATCTAAGAATTCAACTTTCGCTAAATTATCATCGTTATTAGCCAGAAGTTCGAGAAAATTTGAATTTATTTCATCCTCAAATTCGATGACCAATTTATTCCCTTTGTGGTTTATGATTTTTCCAATCATTCAATCACTTCTTTTCAAAATCATTTGCAATAGGAGGATTTGCCTCGTCAAATAATTCTGTTTGTTCTTCATCTAGTTCGTTTTCACTTTGTTGTTCTACACTAGGAACTTCAATCTTTTCTAACATTTCTTTCATACGCTCAAGAACTTTAGTTTTTACGTTTTTTAAAGGTACGTTGTTAATCTTGCTGTGCAACTCTTTAAACATATTTTCATGATTTTCAGATTGTGTAGCAAGTTCTGTAATACTACTAATTAATTCATCTTTTAATTTTTCTAAATCTATTCCTTCGCTACTCCATTCATATATTTTTTCGCCTACTTCTTTTGTTATTTTAAAAGGCATATTAAACATATTTGAGTTATCTTTGGTAGCTTCCGCTATGTGGTCCTGATCAATACGTAAAGCGATAGCAAATTCATATTCCAAACTATCTTTTTGATCAGGTTTCAACCCTAGTTTTACTACTTGTGTTTTACCTTGTTCATTTTTTTCCATGTCGTAGGCTTGCTTACTTCTAGACGTTCCAATCACATACATTGAATTTCCTGTTACTAACTTAAGAAATTCTTTCTCTAATGGTTTTACTTTATTCCAAGCCAACATTTGATTTTTAGAGTTGCCTCTCTGATGGTTTTCTACTTGTTCTAAAATGCCACCTTCACCACTCCAAGCATGTGTTAGAGAATCGACTATGACCACCTCTACCCCAGCTTGTTTGAATAAATTAAAAGCCTGTATATATCGCTGTACAGTAAATGGTGCTTCAAAATCAATATGCAAAAATTCCCCTATGTCGACATTCCCAATAGTTGAATCAGCATATAACAACGATCGTTTGTGCTCAGTGTCAATGACACCTATTTTTTCCCATTGTTCTTGTTCTGATAAGTCTGAATGCATTTTTTCAATAATTCCTTTAGCAATAAACAACGCACTTACTGTTTTTCCACTACCACTTGCGCCAGTTATCATGATAGGAACTTTTATTTTTTCGCGTTTAGCCTTTTTTATTTCCATATTGAAACCTCCTATCTAATTCTCAAACTCTTAGTTTGAACTAATTCTGCACCTTTGATTTCCCCATGTTTCAGTTCTTCTTTCAAAGCTGTTTTATCAACTTTGGGAGGTTGAGGAATTAAAAAGCCAATAGGAATTAATTTTTCGTCTATAATATTCACGGAAACTGGATTGTTTTGAATTCCTACATTGAATAATTCGCCCTTGATTTTCGTTTTGCCTACCTTTTCCATTTCATCTTGCAGATATCCTTTTAGATTCTTTACATTGTTAGAAAGCGTTGTTTTTCGTGACTGTAGCCGTTTGATTTCTTTTTCAACAATAGATATGTTGCTTTCAAGTTCTTTAACTACTTTTGCTGTGTTTTCTACTTTTAAATCGATTGAATCGCTAATACTATCTAACGTATCTTTTAATGTTCCATCATCAAGCTCTTCAGCTAATGACAAAACTTTTAAATAATCGTTGCTAAGTTCATAAAGTGTTGCCACGGCTATCTTCCTCCTCGTCATACTCCCATTCTGGTTCGATTTTCTGTAATTCTTCTAACGGCTCTGTTAAAAATTGATCTAGCGCATCTGCTTCACTACGATTCATTCACAAGACCTCGTTTCTGTGATATAATTTTTCTTGTATAATTTTTGTATGTGCCTTAATCGTTGGCAGACGATTGGGCATTTTTTTATAACTTCCGACAAAAATCAGCAAATTCATCGCTTGTTACCTCTTTGAAACATTCGACTTTCTTCTCTTTTCCATCAGAATAATAAATATTGATAATTGGAGTATCCCAATCACTTCCTGGAATTCCAGCAATAGTCTTTACTTTTCCCAAGTCAATAATATATTTGCCTTTTTCCCAAACAGTTTCGGCAGTCCAAAAGTAATCTGAGAGAGTTCCTAAACATACTTTATCAACATCTGCATTATCCACTTCGACATCGATTAGATCTTTAGCTTTTTTAAAATCATATAATTTTGGCATTCAAATACCTCTTCTCTTTTTTTGTTGAGTAATATATATCTGCCCCTTTTGTTGCTGGTACCATAAATCAGCAAGTTTTTTCGTTTGCTGTAATTTTTCTTTCCTTGTCATTTATTTACCTCTCTATCTTCAAGAGCTAAGTCATAAAATAATGTCCAAATAATGAACAATCCAATATACACATTTTGGATGATTGGATTAAAGTTTCCACCCACTATCAACCCCAATCCGAAAACGATTAGCAATACTGCAATTCTTCTTAAGTTATAAATTTTTCTCATTTCATTTCTCCTTATACATGGATTCTATTTTGAATCTCTAAGTATCTTAAAAATTCAAGTTCTCTTTCAATTTGATATGTTTTTCCTTCGGTCAGTTGTTCTGATTGTCTAAGCGCTGCTCTATCATCTTGTAGCTGTTTCCGCTCTTTTTTGATTTGGTTGAGTATCCAGCTTTCTTGTTCTATTGTATAAGCCACATTGACACTCCTAACTTTGTTTGACTCCGTTGAGACGTTCAGCTAGTTCTTTGTATGGGTCTGTGATACTCCGTTCCTTTAAAGATTCATGATATTTATCTTGGATATTTTCTTTAGACATTTAAAATTCTCCTCTGATTACCAAATTTTGATATAATTAGTTATTAGCATGTTTGTGCTAAAATAAATTAAGGCGGTGAATAGCATGGATATGATTCCTGTTTCTTCTAGCAATATGGTTGCTGCAGGATATGACTCTTCTAGCCAAGAGCTGACGGTCCAATTCCACAACGGAGCATACACGCATTTAGGTGTACCTCAATATGTCTACGATGGTCTAATGTCGTCCCCTTCAAAGGGCAGCTACTACCATCAAAACATCAAAAGATACCCTTACAGACATGGATACTAATTAATTCCATTCAGGTGTTGGCTCTGACCAGTCAACACTTGTCTGTTCGATTCTGTCTATGCTGATTTCAATTTTTGTATTAGGGTTGCTTTGTTCTTTTAATATCTCTACAATTTCCAACGCTAGTTCGCGTATTTTTTCTTTTCCTTCTTCATTCATTTCAAATTCCCTCCTATTCGATACCTAATATGCTACTTAACATATCTACTTTTTGATAAATAAGGTCTTGATAGTCTTTAATCCCAAAATCATCACTTAGATTAATTTCTAGTAACTCCCGAATTTCATTAATAACACTTTTTACTGTCGGTTCTTCAGGAGCAAGACCTTCGTATTCCATTTGTTCTTGTAACGTATAGTACACATCGTTTAAATTTTGCCCTTCCAGATTTACCAATTGGTTGGCTGATTCTTCTGAAACGATAGTACTCAAGAATTCCTTTACTGCTCGTTTTTCTTCAATATCCATCCTAATTCTCCTTCCAGATTCCGTATTTAATAGCAAAATCTTTAACAACTGCTAAATAGATTTCTTTTAGTCGTTTGTCATTGTCTATGACATCTAATTTATTTGTATTCCTGATTTTGGTTTTCGAAGCACCTTCGTATGCCATGCGATTTTTTAAATTGGTTAAACGTGTTTTCAACGATGAGCCAGCTCGACGATCTACTTCGTTATAAATCGCTGTTTGTATTTCTTGATAAGCACCAAATTCACCTTGTGTTTTTGCCATCTTATTAACCAGGCTACGGCATTCTTTGCGCCAATCAGTTGTATTTAAAGCGATAATATCCGTGATGTTATCTACCTTGTTTTCAAGACGTTTGTTCGCTATTTCTTGTTTTGCGAGTGATTGGACTACGCTATTCATGAATTGTAGTTCTGGACTTAAAGTTGACGTATCTAATTGTTCCTTGATGTGATTTTCCATTTGATTAAAAGCCTCAATATATTTCAGTTTGAACTGCAATGCCTTTTGACCAGTGAATCCCATTGCTAGTAGTGTGAATCCGTCACGGTTCATAATTACTTGGCGATATGATTGTTTGTTTTGTGGATGAATGTAGGTGTCTTCGTAAAATAAGTCTGTCCAATTTTGGACACCCTCTTTCAAATTATCCAAGTCACGCAAAACATGTTGGTGATTTTTACTAAACGTTTCAGCAACTTGTAAACTACTTGTTACCGCTTGTTGGTCTTTCATTATTACTAAATTGTTCATTTGCTTTATTTCCTTTCTGGTATAATTTAATTATCAGCAAGTGGTCTGCTGAAATAACTGATAAGGTGGTGAAAATAGTGAAACTTGATTTATCCTTTACTATTACAGCAATTATTGCCCTTTGTGCTTTGATCACTCCGTTACTCACAACAAAAGTAAATAACTCTCACCAGATAAAACTAAAACAGTTAGAATTGAGACAGCAGTCAATCAAACAAGAGATAGACTATGTGAGAAATAAAATAGATATCTATCTTCAAACTGTTGGGGCATACATTGGCGCTGAAACAATTGAAACTCAGTCTGCCTTTGAAGAGGCACACTTTTCTCTTCTTCCTATACTACCTATGAATTTGATTCCTGTATTCGAAGATTTTTATAACATGTTGATAGTGGACCATCAATTAGAGAAATCAAGAATAGCTCTTCATCAAGCCATTGTCCCAAATCTAAAAAATATGAAAATGGGCCAGAGTGAAGAGTCCGAATAAAAGCCATATTACAAAAGTATAAATTGCGTACCATTGATTATTTTCATCTATTTTTTTCATGTATCTTACACACCAGATACAGATTAATAAAAAAATAGCCATACAAATTAAAGTAATTTTCATTGTTGTCAGTCCCTTCGAATTGAGCAGCAAATACAAATTTCTAAATGGTTGGGTGCCGAATAATATATCCTCTACCAGGTATCGAAATAACTTCGAGTGATTTTCCATAAGGATTTATTTTGATATCTATATTTTTATCCTCTTGACTACTTCCAATAGTTGAGAGGATATTTTTTATTTCTTGCTCAGTTCCTTCGATTGTTATTTTCATGTTCTATCTCCTTAATTATTTTGTTTGTATTTGTTGCATTCCCCATATTTACAAGTTTTAGTTAGCTTCTTTCTGATAATTGTTACCTTCACTTTTCTTAGATTCACTTTTACTTTTTATTTTACAAACATGTTGTATGCCAGTACGTCGCGTTAAAACATCAGCAAAAGCTTGTGCCAATAAATCGATATCTACTTTTTCTGACGACTTTTGATTCATATCACACTTCCCTCCTCCTTTGTTGACATTAGGGAACTCAACGATTAAAAAAAATAGATATTCTAGATTCTGGCATTTCTAATGCTGTTGCTATTTTTGCTAGTTCATCAACTCCCAATGAAACTGCACCATTTTCACGTTTTGTATACATACTTCTGGTCCAACCTAATTTTTTTGCTAATTCTTCTTGCGAATAACCCTTAGCAATCCTTTCAGCCTTTAAACGATTGAGTTCAAATTCCATATTAATAATTCCCTCCTTGATTTTTATTCATCCATGAATGTGCTTTAATGATATATCGACAATTCCCGATTGTCAACTAATTGTGCCGAATTAGAACATTTTTTGTTGACTATTGGGAACTTTATTAGTATTATTCTCTTAGGAGGTGAATAATTTGAGAACAAACGATGAGATCATGACATTAATTACAGATTTGCGCAAACAGAAAAAAATGACATCCACTGAATTAGCAGAAAAAGTAGGGATAGCTAAGTCCGCAATGTCACGTTACGAAAATAGAACAAGACAATTCCCTGTTAATAAGATATCTGATTTTGCCAAAGCTTTAGAAACAAGTCCAGAATACCTATTAGGATTTGAAGAAGAACCCCTCTCTCAAATATTAACGAAAATAAATGAAACCTCAGCTAAGTTAGAAACTAAAAGACAAAAAAATGTATTAATATTTGCCGAGAAAGAATTAGATAAGCAAAACTTTGAAACGGAATCACGCAATAGAAAAGTTGTTCCATTGGTCGGAAAGACCGCAGCAAATCCTGCAGTTCTAGAATATGGAGATATAGACGTTGAACAGCATTCTTTCGCACACGTACCGGAAGGAGCAGATTGTGCTATTAATATTCAGGGAGATTCAATGGAACCGCTAATTAAAGATGGAAGCATTGTTTTTTATAAAAAACAATGTGATGTTGAAAATGGTGAAATTGCAATCGTAGAAATTGATAATGATGGTGTTACATGTAAGAAAGTAATTAAAGACTACTCAAATAAACAAATTATTTTGAGATCAATCAATACCAAATATGAAGATAGAATTTTAGAAAATGAAAAAATTAGAATTATTGGAAAAGTTATATTATAGAACTTTTGTATTAGACTTAAAAGTATTCTATTAAAGACCAATCTGTTTAAAAAAATAATTTATAGAAGAATAGTTCGTGGTTAGCTAAGAAATAAATATAAATTTTAACCCTCGGACTTTTCTTCTTACAAAAAAAGAACATACATTCTCTAAGGAGGGATATTATGAATAAATATGAAGTAGAAAAAAGACTTTGCGAAGAGTTAAATATTGAATATATTAACTTAAGTTTACGTACAGGACCTAGTCATAGATTTACTGAAAAAGAATACCAAGAACTTAAATCTGATTATGCTCAGTTATTTTTACAATTAAACAAGCTTAATGTTGAGAAAGACCAAGAGTAGTTTTTAAATAAGATAGGGGGATTCGTTTATGCTAAAGAGAGCAGCGTTATACATTAGGGTTTCTACTGATCAACAAGCAAAACACGGGGATAGTTTAGACGCACAAATAGCTACTTTAAAAGATTATGTAAGTACTCAAGACAATTTGACAATCATTGACACGTATATTGATGACGGCATTTCAGGACAAAAATTGTACCGCGATGAATTTCAACGCTTATTAGAAGATATAAAAAAGAACAGAATAGATATTATTTTGTTTACCAAATTAGATCGATGGTTTAGAAATTTACGTCATTACTTAAATATTCAAGAAATATTAGATAATTCTGGCGTAACATGGCTTGCCGTTTCACAACCATTTTTCAATACTGATACTGCTTATGGGCGTTCCTTTGTTAATCAGTCAATGAGTTTTGCTGAATTAGAAGCACAAATGGCATCTGAACGTATCAAAGCAGTATTTGAAAACAAAATTAGAAAGGGAGAAGTGGTAACTGGTAGCGTTCCTTTTGGTTATAAAATCTGTGATAAGAAGTTAATACCTAACGAAAATGCACCTATAGCAAAAGACATTTTTAAACATTATTCTATTCACAACAGTATACGCCTAACTGTTGAATATCTATTCAATGAATATGATATTACAAGAAGTTCTCGAACAATCAAGCACATGTTAAGGAATAGAAAATATATAGGTGAAGTTTCTGGTAACAAAAATTATTGTCCTCCCATAGTAGATAAGGAAACCTTTGAGAAGGTTCAAAATCTATTAGATAAAAATATTTCATCTATAGCAAAACGTACTTATATCTTTTCAGGACTGGTAGTATGTAGTTGTTGCGGTAAAAAAATGACTGGACGTTATCGAAAAAGAAAATATATTAAAAAAGATGGCACAGTGATGTATTATACAAAAAAAGTATACCGTTGTAACGGAAACACTTATAAAAGAAATAAATGCCCAAATAAGATAAATATAGCTGAAGAGATACTTGAAGAGTATTTATTAAACAACATTAAAGCAGACGCGGAAAACTTTGAAGCTAAACAGAAGAAAATAGCAGTTTCTGCTCCTGAAAAAAACAATAATTCAAAAATACTAAAGAAAATAGAACGGTTAAAAAAAGCGTATCTTAATGAGGTTATAAGTTTAGACGAATATAAGAAAGATAGAAAAGAGCTTGAACAGATGATGATTCAAGTCAAGCCTAAGGAAACTATAGTATTTAAATCAAATTGGTTTAACAAAAATATAGAAAGTACTTATCGTGATTTCGATGAAGAAGAAAAAAGATTTGTTTGGAGATCAGTACTTAAAAACTTAATTGTAGACCCTCATAGCAAAATAACAATTAATTTTTTAACAAAAAATTAGCCACTTTTAGGAACTGTCCTACTGGATAATTCCATTTAACGCAAACAAAAAACCTCGTTCCCTAGAAGAGAGCGAGGTTTTTTTATGGACCATACAGGACTCGAACCTGTGACCGAACGGTTATGAGCCGTTTGCTCTAACCAACTGAGCTAATGGTCCTGAAAAAACGCTCTGCCTTTAAAGCAGAGCGTTTCGAATACAAATTAAGTAACATATCAATGATACTCTAAGCAAAACATTCATCTTCTAAGATATCAATATATTTTTTCCTAAATGTTCTGGATTTAAACCATCGATCTGTTTTAGTTTCTTGCTTAACTTTATTTTCTGAGATAGCGAATTCAAGCTGGTGTTTAACTACTTCTACTAACATAACTAAGGCTAAGTCGTATCTTAGCAATAATTGCTTACAGACAAATAGTATGAACCTTTTATCATCTCTACCTTCCCATGCAATCTTTACATGTACTTTAAATATAAAAAACATTACTAACAAAGAGAAAATATAATTTAATTTAATTCGCTCTTGTTTGAACATTAAATGTGTTTTTCTGGTAAGAACAAATAGATAGATTAAAATCGATAAAAATAAAACTACATAGAATTCCATCAAAATCTACTCCCTTCTATCTCTTCTTATCTTCATTTTCTAAAACAAATTCTTTTGTCTCTCTGTTCATTTTAACATTCCGATCACGATTTGCAAACTTTTTTTTCTTATTATCTTTTTCAATTTTTAGAGCAGTGTGTCTTTTCATTTCTTTTATAGAAGGCGCTTTATAATCTTCATCGTCTTTTAAAGCAAAGTAACCCGCTATAGGTGAACTACAAAAAACTACAACCCTAGATAAAAATGTCAATATACTTTCTACTATATCCCATTTTAAGCTGTTGCTTATCAAAAAACAAATAAAAAGAGCTGTGCCCAGCCATGCATAAGTATTTAATATTTTTGCTCTTCTCTTTAATCCTGCTTCACTTTTTGGATCTACCGAATAAAAAGCTAAGGCGTTTGAAATATAATATGTAGCTGATGAAATAAGTAGACCACTAATACTAACTGCAGTAAATGAATTAACTGCTAAGGAAACACCTGATATTATTGTTAATATAATTTTCCCATTGCTCACGCTTAACTCGTCATATTTGAAATTACTCAACACCATCCACTCCCAATCATCGCTAGATAAAAGCATATCATGTTGGAAAGATTACTTCAATACTTTTTTAAGAGAAGAGCCGCCTTGGGGAAGGCGACTCAAGAGAAATTTAATAAGTGTAAGTTTATTCTAAACTAAGGACTAAAGAAAGACAAGTCTTTTAATATCCAGTACCCCAAGTATTGTCTGGGTTGCCGTCGTTTGGACCAACAGGAATGTAAATTCTAGTTCCGTTTGAATCAGAACCACCTAGCCAAACATAGCCATCTGCCACGTGAACGGAATCATATCTAAATTGAGACCCCTTCGGCCATACTCCGTAAATTGGCGCGTACAAACTAGGTGATCCAGTACGCAACACAATGCCTTCATTTACACCAATAGTGAATGTTTTAGCTGGTGCTGGTTTACTGTTTTTCCAAAGCTCCGCAATATCACCATCGTTCGCATAACCTAGTAATTTACCGCTATTTTCAACACGATATAGATTTTTACGGCCATTTAGTTTTTGTGTAATGGTTCCAACTTGTGTCCACAGTGTATCTGCGTTGACATGCTGTGCAATTGGTGCGTCTGGATTTTTATATATAGTAGTGAATCGGATATTTTGTCCTACTTTATATTTGGGTTTATTAGGCTTGCCAGGGTTTACAATAACATCCGAGCCATCTTCTGGCAATCCAGTTTGTAAATCTTGTGCAAACTGTGCCTTACTAATCCCCCAAGATGCCAAATAGCCGTATGGATCTGTGTGATTTCCACCTAAATTGTTTGTCACCCACAAATGAGTTTTTATGCCGTAACCTGTCGGATCGTCTAAATCAAACGTCACATTAATTTGACGTGCTAAATCACGTAATAAGTTAACGTAAGCTGCATAGTCTTTCTTAAACATAGCTTTATTTGAAGTATTGGCTAATTCGACTTGTGCATAAGCATAAGGGTTTGCATCTCCTGCGCCCCAAGCTATACGACCGTTTTCCGCTACCTGAAGTACACGGCCCCCTCCACCTACAACATATTGCGTAAACGCTTCTTGTCGTTGCCAGTTGTTAAGCATGTTATTGGCTTCGTTTTCTACACCAGCGTCCATATTTGCAGTATCATGCGCAATGATGTATCGATTAACTGTTGATGGCCAACCTGCGTTAATATTTCCGCGGGTTTCTACTTGGTAAGCATCTACATTGATTGCGGGCATAAAAAATAGAGCGACAAGCGCTCCAACTAAAATTTTCTTTTTCATTTATTTGTCTCCTTTTCTATCTGATAATCCAGGCGTTGTATGGTCTGTCACAATTCCTAAAATAGTTAATACAACAAACACTGCATTGACAACATCTAACAGCTGCTGATTAATCACATCAATTTGAAATTTATACCCAAAAGGGACTGCAACTACTTGAACAAGTAGCAAAACTGCAGGAATAAGAGACAACCAGAATTGTTTATTTTTTATTCTTGATTTCCAATCAATCATTTTTATTTCCTCCAATTCCTCGAAAGAGGGTTTTATTTTGTTCTTCCAATCGACTAATGCGCACTTCATGGTTATTTAATCGGTCAACAGCCTGTTTTAGTTCTTTCATGCTATCTTCTAATTGAGAGAAGACATGATAGAATTTCATTAATGCGAAGATAATTCCGCTTAAAAATGTAATCACCGCTAACCATTGTTCTAGTGTTAAGTTCATCATGCACCTACTTTCTACTTACAATAAAACCGCCTAGCTTTTGCTAAACGGTTACTCTAAAATTAATTTAAATCTTACTTAGTAAATGACCCATTACTATTAGCTTTTAGTTTAACCACGGTACCATTCCCAACATTTCCAATTTTTGGATATGGATCATCCGTAGTCCATGTACAAACGCCATATTGATTACCAAATTGACCCGACATAAAAGTCACACGATTTGGATAATCATTGTTTCCTGGTTCTAGGTGCATTTTTACTACTTTTTGAGTACTAGGTGTAGCCGTTGAATTAACAGCGAACGGAATGTTCCATATTGCGCCCAAATCTTCAGCGCCAGTTGCGTAAGTAGCTCTAAATCCTTCTGGAATTTGTAACAAGACATTGTTTTTTGGTTCAGTATCAGTTTTTGCCACGTTTACACGTATATGACATGTAACAACATTTCCAATCCTTATACACGTTACTTCAAGTTGACTTACCACATTTGTATCTGGAGAACCTGATTGTTTATATACAAATTTGTCAAACTGTCCATTATCAACAATCATTTTGTTCCAAGTTGTCCAAGTAGCAGGACTACCTTGTCTACTCCTAATATACGTTTCGCCTTTATAAATATAAGTTTGATTGATGAATGTATTATCTGCATATACAACGAGTACACCGTACACAGCACCGTCATAAGGCCTATTAATTCCTGAAGCACCAAACACTGTGTAAATTCCTTTGTCTAAAATTTCATCCCAGTCCTGCGCCTTAATCACAGTTTTTTTAGCAACTAATGCTCCATTTTCTATATCAGTTAAGTTTACAACACTGTCTGTAGTAGCCAAAATTTTGAACGGACTATTTTGAGAAGAATTAGGAGAAGTCGTTCTAAATGCAATTAAAGGTGTTGTTAACGAATTCATTCTAATTTCTTGATACATAGATCCTGCAGTGCCCGCAATGGCATGTTGATAAACATATAGAGCAGAATATTTAAATTCAGGTGGCAAATCTGCTTTGTCAGTCATTGTTCCCGCAACTATAGCATTTAGATAATAAAAACCAGCATAACCTGATAATTCTTTAAATGAAGTTACTCCCTTTGGCAAAGGCAGACCTGAACCATCATCATTAGTTAGCTTTTTATTTTGAATGTCAAGGTTTTCCGTCTTACTTAAAAATCTATTATCAGCTTCCTGCTTCGTATAGAAGTTTCCCTCTTTAAACTTTTCAAGTGCTGCATCAACTTCATCTGTTACTGACTTCCCAATGGCTGAAATGCGACCTTCTGCATCTACCAATATATCTGTTATTTGTTTTTTTAGCGTATTTAAATCTACCTTGATCGCTTCAATACGTTTTTCAACATTATCATAGTCAGTATTCATTTTATTTAGTGCAGCTTGATATGCTTCATTCAAAGATTTTACAAGTTTATTGTATTCAGTAATAATTGTTTCAGCTTCTTCGGCATCAATGTCAGCATTTCCTTTAACAATGATTTTAAAGTCTCCCGTAGTGTCTCTTTTCCCGTCTTTTTGAAACGAAAAATATGCCCTTTTGTACGTCCCTTCTACGCTAAACGCTGCACTAGGAAACGTGTATTCAAATGTTCCTTTTTGCAATCCAGCGTTATTGGAAGAAACGTTTTCAGAATCAAAAACTTTCACTTTTCCGCCTGCAGGTTCTCCCTCAAAGGTGATGATTCCACCCGATAAATCTGCTATCTCATCTCGTCGAGAAATTTTCACAGTAATTGTTTGCATTTTTTCATCGCCAACACGACCATAAATAATTGGTGGCATGATTGGATCCTTTGAAAAATCGAGATTTAATATCTTATTCGCCATCAAATCCCTCCTCTATGATATTTTCTTCTATTCTTGTTAGGCTTGTTTATTTTTTTTTCTAATTGTTCAATTTTTTCAATAAGCTGTTTATTAGTTAAACTGTTAAGCATCACTTGTTTATTCATATCTAAACTTAAATAGTGGTCTTCATTATGTTTAACACTTAAAAATGGTGAATATTGAGCAATTAGCCCAAGTTCTCTTTTATTAGAAGGCTGTTCTATTGGATTATTACTTTTATAGTTTTGCTTTCTATCAAATTCCACAAAGTTTAACTTTTTGGTTTCTTTGATACCATCAATCTTCGTATCTGTTATATTCTCCTTTAGCCGAACATCTGATTGATTTAGAATTGAAAAACCATTCATGTTTAAATTAGAGTAAAATCCTAAGTTAACATTGTTATTCACTGTAAATTTTGTACTAACACTAGTATTTACCAATGTTGAATTTTTTATTTCTCCAGATCCTCCAACATAACTTCCACCCATGTTTAAATTTGATATTTGAACCCCTGCGTCAAAAACTGTAAAATGTCTCGCAACATCGTTCCCTGAGACTTTTTTTGCTCCGACACTTGCTAACACTCCTGGTTCAGAATAAATATGGATTTCTTCTTTACCTAAAGAAGTAGAAAATGCTCTACCCAGACCTCCTAACTTATTTAAAGTGCCTTCTTTGTTAAATCGCACACCATCAGAATTTAGTTGCATCAATTCAATTTCTCTAGAATCATATATTGAAAATTTGTTAGCATCCATTGTTGATTTTAAAACATTATTATTGTAGTTCTTGATAGCTCCCTTTGACATTATAATTTTGTTATAGCCACTTTCACTTGTAATGTCACTACCTGTAATTGTCACACCTATAATGTTAATAGCTCTCAATGTTCCTGTAGCCATCCTGTCTGCAACAATTAGCCCATTATTTGTCATTGCTAACTCATAGTTACCGTTATATCCAGTTGAGCTAAATCCCAGCCCTCCAACATTCCACCGCCAGACTTTTCTAGCAGTATTTATACTTGTCGTATCCATAATTAATAGTTCTTGAGGATCTGCAAGCGACGGATATATGAGCACATGACCTTTTCCTGGATTTTTGATAATATCAGATGCTTCTTTTTGCGCTTGTTCAAGCCAATCTATTTTGTCTGACAAATCATTAATATTTTCTTTTGAGTCTTCAATTACTTTAGCAAAATCAGTTCTCGCTTCACCTAATTCGATTGACTCATATTGATCTAAAGAAATATTCCACACAGTTTTTACAATTTGTGCCGTTGTATTAATGTTTAGTTGATTAAACGCAACCGTTACCCAATCACATAAATCTACAACCTCAAGGCTTTTAAGTTGTTCATCTGAGACGGAACTCGCTAAGTCTACATAACTAGCTTTTATACTTACACGAGGAATCCCCACATTATTAGACTTAATAAACGATTTAACCATGCCGCGTAAAGCTTCAACATCTTTTGGCTCTTTATCACTAAAATCAACCATTTGTATTCTACGTTCCGTATAATTACTGACATAGTCACTATCAATATATATTTCTGGTAGAGTGATTACTTTTTCATCATCGCCATTACCAATTTTAGCCCAGCCATATATTGAAGTATACGTATTTTCAATGGATTCCTCTTGATTAATATCTGTTAAATTTTTACCGTAGGCAATGACTACATTCGTATCGGTACCGGCTTTTGCTAACAAGCGAACTTGATTATTATTAAAAAGATATTCCCCACCGAAATTATCTAAAATTGAACCAGCGACACCGCCTAAAACTTCTTGCGCATTTTTATATTTTGCGGGGTCTGTAAAATCAATTGAAGATGTAGTCCCCACATCACTGTAAAAAGTAAAATCACTTTTAGGCTCCATCTGACTTCTTAATTGATTCAATGCTGTTTGTGCCGAAATATTAGAATATTTGGAACCGATTTTTACCATTGTGCGCAACAATTTATAGCGATAATGCTCACAGTAAACAGTGACAATCCCTTTGATTGGTTTTGTAATTTGTGCAATTTCAAACCGTTGACTTTTAGCGACCAATGTCGGTCCAGCATCAGCGACTATCCATCTTCCTACTTTCAGCTCATGAAACAAATTCCCTACCACTGGATACTGGAATGTCATATCATAAATACCATTACGTTCCCTTGTAGAAAGAGGATTTATTGCATCTTGTAAAGGACCTATGCCTAGGGAGTTCCAATTGTTATTTTTCTTATCATGTAAAATAATCGTGCTCATACGGCTAAAGTCCTCCATTTTGGCTTAATTTTAAAATCAGTGATATAGGTATAATTGATAATGCTTTCGCCTGGGGGCAGAGTGATTGGGTTATAACCATCTGTATTTAAAAAGCAATATTTTGTGATATTAAGGCCACCATCTTTATAAGCAATGCCTTCTTCGCAATCTAGCGTAATTTTTCCTGTTCCAGCTTCTTTTGCAATCCTGAATTGTTGGCCATTAATATAAATATTACTATCTTGTGTACTACTAGTTTTATTGAAAGTTATAATTGGCAGACTAGAAAAAGCTTCTGGATTCCTAATACCACCTCCACTTTTTATATCTCTTTCATCATCACCATCAAGACGAAAAACGAACGGCTGGCACTTAAAAACAAAATCAACATCTAACCAACTTCTTGTTTTGTCTGCTGCATCTACTTTGCTGTAGCCTAGCGCTTTATAATAGTACTCGCTGTATTCACTAAAAATAAGTGGGGCATAATCTTTCGATAAATAAAGCCACGCAGCTATATCCCTTAACTGCGCAGCAATGGTTGTATCTGGTTGTTTATAAAGTCTTACCGGAAAGACTTTCTCAATGTCGTTATATTTTCCTTTATCGTATATGACATCGGAATTTCTTCCGTCAATTTCTGTAAACTGCAGAGCGGCTTCTGGAATAGTAAACGTCATTTCGTTTCTTATTCGCATAGCGAATTCATTCGATTTTTTTCCTCTAAATTGAAAATATGGATAATTCGTTAAATCCATTATAGCCGCCCCCTTGTTTGTCGTTCTGTGAGTGTTGCCAATTGTTGAGAAGTTTCTTCAATTGATTTCTCATTAGAAAGATCTGCATGTTCAATGTTTATATTGATTGTAGGATTGTAGGTTTTCGCAAAGTTGCTATTATTTACAATTTGGCTACCCAAATTAGCAGCGCCCATCATATTTGTGTTTAATGCTAATTCTGGACTAGTAAAGTTAAAATTTGAAAAAGCATTGTCAAATGAGAGTTCCTTAGAAATAGAATCTGCCATATTAGAAGTAAGATGTTTAACATTATCAAATCCTGCTATTATTCCCTTTTCTAAACCAAACATTAGTGCAGAACCATTATCAATTAAAACTTTTTTATCATATGGAATTGGACCTTTTAAACTAGCGATAGTATCTGCGATACCACTAACAAAGCCTTTAACTTTTTCAAATCCCCATTTTATTCCTTTTAGTAATCCACCCATTAAAGATGTACCTGCATCCCATAGTTCATCTCCAACAATTGCAGAACCTAAACTATTTACTAATCTTTTTACTGCCTCTCTAGCCTCTTCTTTATTATTATCAATACCCTCTGCTAAACCATTAATTAATCGTATAGCTGCTTTCCACATTCTATCTGAGAAATTAATAATATTCTCAACTAATTTATCGACTAAATCAGCGGCTGCATTTACTAATCGGTATAAATTATTTCCAATTCCTTCTATACATTTCACTACTAAATCCATACCTGCATCAACGATTCGTGATAGATTATTAGAAATACCTTGTAGTACGCTAACGATTAACGTCACTCCGGCATCAATGATATCAGGCATTCTAGAAGATAATCCATTTAAGAAATTAATCATCAAATTAACAGCTGCATCGATAATATCTCCCATTCTATTACCGATTGCATTAACAAAATTAACGATAATACTAATTGCTTCATTAGTGACTCTGCCAATATTATTTGCAATTCCACGAAGAAAATTAACCAGCAAATTGAAACCAGCTTGCAAAATATCTGGCAAATGTTTATTCAACTCTGAAAGCCACGTGATAATTAATGTAGCCATATTTTGCACTACTTTAGGTAATTGTTCTGTTATACCTTGAAGCAATGCATTTATTAAACTAGCTCCAGCTCCTAACAACTTTGGTAATGCTTCAGTAAGTGAACCTAAAAAAGTAGTAATAATCGTCGTTGCTGATTCTATGATAGTCGGCATAACTAATAAGATACCGTTAGTCAGTGCATTGATTATTTGTACTGCAGATTGAGCAATGATAGGCAACAGCGTGACTATTCCATTAGTAAACGCCATTATCAGTTCTCCCGCAGATACTACAATGCTTGGCAATCCTTGTGCGATACCAGAAATAAAACCAGACACTACTTGTAAAGCTCCAGTAATAATACCTGGTAAAGCATTGGCAATCGCACCTAAAATTCCTTGTAGCGCTGTACCAAAATTTGTACCTAATTGTGGCCCATAAGTTTTGATTCCTTCAGCTAATCCTTTAAAAGAATTCATAATTGTATCAATACCTTTATTTACATCTCCGCCACCCAGAGCTTTTGCTAGTAATTCAAAAACTTTTATAAAAAGACCAACGGGACCCATCATTCCTAGGATAACCATTTTAAGAATTTTTAAACCTACACCAACTATATCAAATGATTTTCCAACTCTCTCAGTTGGGTTTATAAGTTTTTTTAGAGAATCTATCACATTTTTTATTGCTTTACCGATTTTCATGATATTTTGCTCACCTTTGACGGTGAATGCTCCTTCAAGAAAATTACTTAATTCGCTCATATTTTTAATTGAACCAGACATTATTTTTCCGATTGCCTTTATCCCAAGTTTCATATCATTAATTTTTCCAGTAAAATTAATCATTCCTTGCCAAAGACTTTCAGGAAATAGCTTAATAAATTGAGACCTTAATTCCGCGATTTTCTCTCCTGGACCATTGGTTAGCATTTCAACAAAGCCTTTACTTAAAAGCTTTAATCCTTTAAATACTTGATCAATGGGTTTCATGAACGATTTTAAAGTCGACACCATTCCATCAACCTTATTCCTAAAAGTATCTGAAGTTTTATAAAAATAGATGAAAGCTGCGATTAATGCACCAATTCCAGCGATAACTACAGCAAAAGGATTTGCCATCATAGCCACTTTCATTAATGAGAAAGCCGTTTTGACACCATTAATTGCTGTTTTAACACTGTTCATAATTCCGATAGTTGCTTTGAAAGCAATAAAGCCTGCTATAGCACCAACAATAACAGAACCTAGAAATTTAATTATTTGAGCATTTTTACTAATAAGTTCAAACAATTTATCAAAAATAGGAAATTTATCGCCAATTGAGTCTAATAGTTCTGCAAATGCCGCTTTTACATGAGGAATAGAAGCTTTGACAAAAGTAACAATCGCTCTTGGTAATGCTTTTAATATATTTCCAATCATGGGAATAAAGTTACCGAAAAGAAATGTGGCCGTTGTTTCTGCTAACTGATTTAAAGAAGGTTGGATATCTTGTCCAAGAGCCATTTTACCAAGTACATTAGATAAAGAAGCTTTCATAGCTGCGAATGAACCGCTAAGTGTCTCTGCCGCTTCTTTTGCTGTAGTTCCTGTGATATCAAGATTTTCTTGTATTGCGTGAATGGCATTGTATACATCACTTAGGTTACTAATATCATATTTAACGCCTGTAAGTTTTTCGGCATCAGAGAGTAGTCGTTGCATCTCTTCTTTTGTACCACCGTAACCTAATTTCAAGTTATCAAGCATTGTATAGTTTTGCTTTGCAAAACCTTGATAGGCATTTTGAATATCTTGCATATTTGTACCCATTTTGTTGGCGTTGTCAGACATATCAATCATAGCCATATTTGCAACATCTGCTGCTTTTTCTGTATCGCCACCAACAGATTGTAGTAAACTAGCGCTAAAACTTGTTACGTTTTCCATATATGCATTCGCTGATAACCCAGATGTTTTATACGCTTCATCTGCATACTTTTTTACTTTGTCCGCACTACCTTTGAATAATGTTTCAATCCCACCGAGGGATTGTTGTAGATTTGCTCCTTCTGAAATTGCGGTAGAGAATGCAGTTTTAATTGATGAAATAGCTTTGCCTACAACTGCAGAAGCAACTTTTACTAATCCCATTGAGATAGCTAAATTTTTTATAGAAAAACCAGCTTTGTCACTACTGCCTTCCAATTGATCTAGCTGGCTGTTAAGCCCAGCTACACTTTTACCATTAACATCAACATCAATTACAACTTGCCCATCAGCCATCTTCTTCCTCCTCTCCTAAGTCAGTATTAGGTAAGGCATATTTCCTTTTTAACTCTCGCATTCGACGTTTTTCTTTACTTGATTCCCCTTTTTGAGGTTCCCAATTCCTAATCTGAATAATCCTCTGCATAATACAATTATCTGGTAGACTCTCTAAAAGTGCTTGAAACTCTTCCCAACTCATTTTTCCTTGTTCTTCGAAAAGATTAATACCAATTTGACGAAAAGAAGCATAGATATACTTGGCATCATAAACCAAATCTATATCTTTACTATTTATTTTAGTTGGTAATTCATTGCCTAATTCATCAGTTTCAACTTCGGAATGTTGACCTAAAAGCAGGTATTCATCATAAACGTATTTAAACATTTCAAATTTTTGTAGTATATCTAAATCAACTTCCCCAACTAAGATTAGAATCGAAAGTTCAATCTTATCTTCTAATATCAAACTCTCATCTTGTATTATTTCAAAAACATCAAGGACATGATCAAACGCTAAGTTTATTGGAAATTCTTTGCCCAAAAACGAAAAGGATGTAGTCAGCGGATTATTCAACCGCATAATACTCATCCTTTCTTTTTGCTAACTTTTTTTAGATATTCTTGTTTTAATTTTTTTGATTTTTTACCACGCTCATCTAATAATTCAGTCTGTTTCTTAGTGTATTCTTCAATAGATTCACTAATACCTACTGATAAATCGTAAAAGGCGTTTAGCCATGCGATTATGTCTGGGATGTCTTTATACAAAATTGCAAACGTACCTTCACCAAGTACGGAATCATACCCTTTTGTCAACACAGAAATATATAATTCATCACTCATTTCCTCAGAATTTTCATCTAAGTCTTTCAGTTCTTGTACGACTTTATCGTACGTTTCTTCATATTCTTTTATATGCTCTAATGAACAATCAAAGAAAAATTCGTGCCCAGCAATTTTCACTGGAAAACCAGTACGCTCTACTTTAATCTCTAATGCTTTCATTTAATTACCTCCATAAAAAAGGACAGCCAAATAGCTGCCCTTATTTTCGTATTTATGCTTGATTATTTAGTGTTAAGGTATGTTGTGCTGTTTTCTTACCATCCTCTGTTTCGCCTTTGGTAACATAATTACCAGCCGGTACTGCTTCTGTCCAAGTAATATAACCTGTTTCAGAGACAGCAAGACCTTCTGTTACAGGCGTAATAGAATAGTTTACTTTTTTATTTGTAGCATTTTCAGGCAAAACAGTTGCTGTGATTTGTCGGCTACCTGCAGTACCCGCATTTGCTGTGGACGTTTTAGGAGAAAACTCTAAGCCTGTTACAGCAATTGGCGATGTTTTAAATGACGGTACATCTACTTTTTCGCCGCCGTCTGCAAAACCTACTTTGTATGTTCCTGATGGAACGTCGGTGTTTGGCTCAATACCTGTAATTTCTAGAGGGCTTGGACTAGCCGGAACAATGACTTCCTCACCTTTATAAACAATATACTCTCTAGCCATTCTTATTCTCCTTTCTCCATTTCAATGATTACCCCAGTTTTAGTCGGAGTCATTTTACCGATTACTGGGGTTATACTTTTGGGGTGATATTAGGTAAGGTATCAAAGGTAATCGTGCAGCTGAAATCTTCATACTCTGTCGCATCTCCTGCACCAGCGACAATATCTGTTACTGTTGCACGCCCTACATAAGTATCGCCATTCGTCATAATAATTTTATGCCAAATCTTACGATTTTCTCCAATTTTGTATTTTTTACTTGCAATTAATTTTTGTGCGGGATCTTCTGGGTCATAAAATCCTTCAGGACTATAAGCACCAGAAACAGAAGTCACTGTAGTTTCTGGTGTACCATCGCCATCATAGAAACCTGCATCGTCCGTTTCTTCATCGGTATCATCGCCAATTGAACTAATGTACTTGGCAAGACGTTTCCACTCTAACTCGGTAGTTGGTGCTGTTTCTTTCCCAGGTACATACTCAGCAATAAAATGCTGCCGTTTTGCATTTTTGTTCCGTGCAAACATTTGAATATTCATTTTTAATAACATTAATTTTCCTCCTTAAATGTGGTTAATTTTGCTTGAAAATCTAATAAAAAAACGAACCAACCTTGTTCATCAGCTTCATTAATGAACGGTTTGCTCGTTATCATTAAATTATTACACTCAAAAGAGCCATCTTTACTTGATAATTCTTCAATACTTTCTAATACATCTGAAAGAAGCCACAACGTATGCTCTAACTTATTACCGTCTTTTGATTTCATGGCAATTTCATAGTTTAACAACTCGTCTTTGATTCCGTCATAATATTCGGTTTCTACCTTACCGCCCGGTAATGAGTAAATCACTAAACTTTCTAGTGCTGAAAGGTATCCTTTCCGGATATTTAACGGCAAATTTGGAATCTGATTTATCCTTTCGTTTAAACAATCAAGAAAATCCATTATTTAATACCCGCTCCTTTCAAAAAGGCACGTTCCCACGAATTCATATAAGCACCTTTTGCTTTTAAATCCCACCGTGGTCCAGTCCCAGGCGTAGTATATTTTTTTCCATTTAGATAAAATTGGCGTTTCGCATATTTTGTACCATAAATAATCTTTTCACCTTCACTTGATAAATGAGCGCTTTGCCTTAAACTATTATTTTTTCGTGGTACAAATTGATTCATATCTGCCATCGCTTGATTACCAAGCGCATATCTGCCTCGTCTCATTGCCTCAGGGCTTACTTTGGTTCTTACACCGCTTAAATTCACCTTAATCCCCATCAGACTACCTCAATCTCATACGAGTAGACATCATTCGAATAGGCTTCAATTACGGTATCAACTTTAGTGATTACGTGTTCTTTGTCATCGTAAATAACTACTGATTGTTCTTTGAACTCAGGCAAAGGCGTAGTCAATTCGTGATAACAGAAAATCAATCCGTTATAAAGCAATTGTTTGCCACTTGATGAAAAAGTATATTGGCTTCCTCTGTCAATTCGGCAATACTCAATAAGGATCGGTTCCTTGTATACTGGCTTGTTCCAATCGCCCTCCCCTAAGTACTCTTTATACTCAAAGGAATCAACTAAGAATTTTTTGGGTGGCTTTGGCATTAGCATGACGAAACACCTCGATATAACAAACCTGTACCTTCCAGATACAAATAAACGTCTTCGGCAGTCAACGACTTACTTTCGTTATTTCCAGAAGGATTGTAGCGACTGGCATTAGAAATACTCGTACGGCCTGCTGAAAAGCTTTGAGGGGCATTGTTGATACTTTCATACGTATCCGCACCAACATCAACAAAATACATTATTTGCGCACACAGAGCGAGTTTAAACTGTTTCACTCTAAATTGCCTAGAATCTTTCGTTATATCATTGAACTGATAAAAGTAATTCGTTACATTATCAATCGCTGCGGTGGCTTTTACTAAATATTTGTCAAAGTTATCTTTATATTCATCTGCGGCGCCTGTAAGCTCTTTAAACTCTTCAAAATCAATATAGGACATCTTAGATTCCTCCTAAAAAAAGAAGGAGACTAAGCTCCTTCTTCCATTTCAATAACAACCCCGCTTGTTGTCGGCGTTAGTTTACCAACTTTCGGGGCTACACTTTTGGGGCAACACCTTTAATAATCGCTTTAGCATTTTTTTCAGGGATATATTTGCCATACTTACCTGCCGCTTGTAACGCTGTGCCTGCGAAATCTTCTGAATCCATAGCACGTGCTACTTGAATACCTACGCCAGCTACACCTACGTTATCAGCTGAAAAAATTGCTACCTCATTTGGTTGAAATTTTTCATCTGGTAACTCTTCTAAAACAAACCCTTTAAATTTGTATAAAGTTTGTTCATCAACATTAGCGGATGAATTTTTAGAAGTTGTTGCAAGTTTTGAATCAATTAATAAGTCGTAAACGTCTGAATTAACATAGGCAACCCATGCAACGTTTTGAGAAACATTGTTATTAACAAATTTCTTATGAGCATTAGAAAATAGTTTTGTAATACCAGCTTCATCTAATGTAGTGGTTAGTTCTTCACTTGCATTGTCAGATAATGCTTTGCCTAACAAGTTATCCACATGTTGCGCCCAGGCAACAGCATGCAAAGCTAAGCGCTCTGCTACAACTTGATCAGGAATATCATTTACAGTAAACTGATCGACACCTTCATGAATTGAAAGTGGCGCTTCATATTTAACTTGTTTATTGACTGATTTAACTTCTTTACGTTTACCAAAACGGCTTGAGCTGCCTGTCCCTGTTCCAAACCCTACATTTTCATCTGTCGAATATGCTTGAATAACAACGTCCGTATCTGTAACTTTCAAATCTAGAAATGTATCGTTTTGAGAGACTCCGTCTTTTGTCTGTAAAGTACCTCCGAAAGCACGTAAAAATACTGCTTTTTTAGCAAACAGTTCTGGCAAAATACCTGCATATTGTTTAGTGTAATATTTGATTGACATAATTTATTTCTCCTTCTTAAATATATTTTTCAACTGCTGCTGCAAACACGTCTGTGTTTCCTTTATCATTTTTAGGATTTCCAGGGTTAACGATTTGCGGCGTTGAAGCTGGGTCTTTATCGGTTTGAAACAAAAAGGCTTTATTTTCTTGTAGTCCCTTTAATTGTTCCTCAAAACCTTGTAAATTACCGTCGACAACTTTAATAGTGTCTTTATCTAGTTGACCAAGTAAGATTTCTTCATCAAGCGCATTCGCTTCTTTTAATGCTAATTTAATTGCGAAATCTTTTTGTTGTTCAGCTAACTGTTTTTCAGAATTATTTTTCGCTTCATCAAACTTTGTTTGTAAATCAGCTAATTTTTGCGTTAAATCATCGTTTCCTTGTGCTGATTCTTTTAAGGCCGTCAATTCTTCTTGGTTAGCTTCTAGTTCTTGCTTAGCGCTGTCACGTTCACTCTCTGCAGTAGCAACTTGTGCATTTAGTTGCGTGACCGTCTTACCATGTAAAGCCATGATAGACTTCGCTGTTTCTTCCTCAATGCCTAATGCGATTAAATCCTCTTTTTTCATAAATCTGTTCCTCCTAAGTGTTTTTTGAGTGGCAACTCCCACTGTGAGCCGTCTTTTTGAGACTTCCGAGCAGGTCTAGGTATAAAATAAAAAGCCTAACATTTGTTAGACTTTAATTGCCTTATTTTCCCATTTTTTATATGCATCAAAATAAATCTCTTGCTTATCGCCGTTTAGGGTTAATTCATAATACATACCATCAAGCAAAGTAGTACTTAATAGCGCTTTGTTATTTTGCAATGTTTTACAGCTCCAAACCACAAAGACATCTTTTTCAGTAATTTCTTTTCGGTCTGATTTATCCAAGTGTTTGTTTGCATAATTTAATACAATTTCTTTACAATTATCAATAAACTTTTGTGAATTCATCTTTTTGCCCTCTTTTCTTAAATATTCTTCATAATCAGCGTCTAAATAGTCATAAGGATCGTCATTCATAAAATAACTCCTCTCTAAAAATCATCATAGCGAAAATCTTTTAGCAACGTATTAACTGGGGTGTAAACTTTTTCACGGGCATAATTTCTGCCTAAATACTCATTAGAATCTACTAGTTCTCGTAGTTTCGCTTGGTTTGCTCTTACTTTCTGTTTCCATTGCTTGGCATTGTCAGTATGATCTAATGCTTCGGAAACCATTTGATTCTTTTTAAATTTGACTACTTGGCGCTCTAATTGCCGTTGACGTTTCGTCAATTCAGCAACTTTTTCATTTTCCTTTGCATCAATTTTAGGTTGATTATTTGTATTGATACCAGGGATAAAAGGAATGTGTAAATGATTGCAGTTAATCCCTCTATGCCCGCCAGCAGTTCCATATTCTGCGCCCCAATAAGGGTCGTAAATACTCTTATACTTTTCATTACTTGAAACAGATTCACGTAAATCGGCAACGTGTCCTTGAATCTTAGAACAAGCTTTTCTAGCCCCCATATGGCTAGTGACCAGTACCGTGTGAACGTCATACTCGCTCATACGGTCTTTTCGTAACTTATCATAGGTGTTACCTAATGTAGACTTTAAAACGGTTCGAACGTAACGTTCCAAGCTCCACGTATGACCGCCTTTATCTACAAATGTTGACTTAATCCCTTTCTGTGCCCAACTTTGTATAGTACGTTCTAACGCTTCGTCAAATGTAAATAACCCGCTGTTAAATGCAGCGACTGTCTTATTAATGATTTCATTGTACATTTGGCTGGTGGCTGTTCCATAACCGAAGTTAGTGGATAACAACGTTTGATTTACATAGTTGTTAATATCAGACCACACTTGGTCGTGATAGGCTTTCATAATATTGTCTAAATCTGTTGGCATAGGCTTTGGATCATAAGGTAATTCTTTATCAATATCTTTTACAATTTTTTGCCCGGTACTTTCAAACATTCGCTCTATTTCAGATTCAGCAATTCCTGTTACTTGAGAAATGACTTTTGCGGTTTCTTTGTTAAACAAATGTAACTCTTGAAGCTTTTCTCTTTGCCAATCTAAAATATTCTCGTTACCGTTTTTTAAACGCTTAGCGATGATTCGTATTAATTCGCCCTCTAACGATTGGTAGAGGTGTGACATATTAGAGGACCATAAATCTAATTGATGAGGCGTAATCATTATTCCTCATCTCCTAGTTCATTTTCCGCCGATATTCTTTCTTGTTCTGGGTAGTCCATTTCTAACGTTTCTGCTCTAATCTCGTAAACTATTTTTTTGGCCTCTTTTTCAGTCACACCCGTTAATTTCTGAATAGCGCTTAGTTTTGATGAAAGACCAGCTGTAACTAATTTAGAGTAATAATCAGCTTTGGCATCTTGAGATTGAAAAACACCGTCATCAAAATCTATATTAATGCCTAGTTCTTTTGAATATTTGAATAGATTAAATGCTGCGGACAATTCGAATATAGTTGTAATTAATTCTTTTAATGCTTCTTCCACAATTAAGACATTATCTGAACGGGTAGAAAAAGTCTCAGAATTTTCGCTGATGATTTCCGTAGCTGTTTTGACTGATTGTCCATCAAAGCTAAATGTTCCACTTGAAAAACCGGTTTGTAATTCAACAATGCGTAAAATAAAATTGATTGTCTCAATAAATTCCTGTGACCGTAACGTAGGAACAAATTCACTAATAAAAGGATCGTCTGATTTCAACCGTTGATATACAGATGTCTTACTGTCAAATCGTTTTATAGGATTCCCTTTTTCATCATATCTAACTTTGAAGAAATGATCTGAAGCTAATATTTTTCTTCTCGCTTCTTCAACTTCATTCATAAATTCATCGTATTTTTCGTTAATATCAATCAATTGGCGCTTCGCGTTGTCAATAATACCTAAACTCAATGGACTATCGATATCTATGTTGTTTTTTCCAGCTAGTTTTATATAGACAAATAATGGTCGAGTAAATCCGACTAAAGCAGTCTCCTCTTTTAGTTCCTTGTACTTGTCTAATGTCGGTAATGGTACCCTAACACCTGTTTGAGATTGTTCTTCTGAACGATACAATTCGTTTCTGATATAGTAAGTGCTATTTTCCCACTCATGAAATTCTAAAAGTGTGTAATAAACATTTTTCTTACCTTCATTCTGTTGTGTAATCGTAGCAATAGCTGCTTCAGATATATCATTAGTGTTGGACTGTAAAGGGTAAAAAGTATCAGCTCGGCAAAAGGATATTTTTATTTTGTTTGTCTTTGTGTCTACATAGGGACGTAGGACAAGCCCTCCTATTGCATATCCTGCTTCCAGCTCTTCACCAAAGTTCTTACGAAACTTATTATCGTTAAAAACTGATTGTAAAAACTGGTCCGCTTCATCATTATCAATGCTTATCGCACACCCGTCATTAAAGACTAGCTTAGCTAATTTGCGAGAAACTACTTTTGATACATTTAATGAATGAAAAGCCCTGTGCATACGCATACCATCACTATTAACGTAGCTCACATCAGGAAACTTATTTTTATATATGCGTTTGTTGTCCATTATTCTATCGATTTCAGCAGTATTTACTCCGATTTTTGGATGATCTGTAATTCTATTAAGTGTTTCTACCATACCTATTTTTGCACCTCCAATCCTGAACATCGCTTTTAATTTGTCAAACATGTAAACACCTCTTTTCTAGGCGATATAGGTTTTATAAAAGTAATTATTACCATACCTTGCTTCATCAAGTGCATGATTATATTTATCTACGGGCAATCCATTGTCATTTCTCACATACATAGAGATTTCTTTTTCAAAATTATAGTGGTCAAATTCTTCTCCACATTCTAAAACTATAAATTGGCCACTTATCATGGTGTTTTGTAGTCGTTCTATTCCAACCTCTATCTTTAAACCATTACTTGAAACTTTATCGGAGCTATTGTTATCAGCTTTATCTGTAATAATCCCTATTAAGTCAAGCTCAGAACGTAACGTTTTACAGGCAGGATCGACAAAGAAATAATTCCAGTGTGGCAAATGGTTCCATTTTGTATAACACCACTCAACAAACTGTTTAATCTCTTTTGCATAAATTGACATCGCTTTTGTTTCTCCCGTATCCGTTCCGCTATGATAGTAGTTTGCTAAACGATACAGATAAAATTTCCCAGCATAGAAGGTGACAACCCAAAATGCACAGGTAGTTGCATCAGCTTGGCCACCATCAGCAGTAAAAAACGTTTCAATGATGTTTCCTTTTATTTCGGTTGCCTTGTTGTTCTTACCGAACATCGAGTAAATAACACCTTGTGGTAGCACTCTATGACCATACCAGTCACGTTCTAAAAGATATTCGCTACTTGATAACTCATCGTATAACTGCTGCTTTCTTGATTCACTTAAGATTGGATTATCATCTGGTGTCCAATGACGAAATAAAAAACGTCCTGATTTCTCAAAACGTTCTAACAATTCTAAATTAGGGTGATTCGGTGCTGGCGGATTCTGTTCGCCTAAATGATAGCGCCATTCTGCAGCAAAAGTACGTCTAAAGCACTCATTAATGAAATCTTTATGCAGCAAGTTAAATTCTAAGAAAGTAACTGAGCCTAACGACATACCCGTAATAGCACCAACCGAATTGATTTTGCCGCCGCCTTTGTAATAAATCTTTTTTTCTCCGTTAGGTGCATATAAAAGCAAATGGTCCCCATGCTCATCATGTCGAATATCTGAAACACCATCAAAGATATGCATTAAGCCTAAACCGTCACCGTCCATAAACATTCGGAAAGCTTGTTCTTGATTATAAGCAGTCACAAGATGGTTCTGGTCTGGTGAGCGTAAATAGAAGTCTGCCATTTTAAATATATCACTGGTGGTTTTTCCGCTACGAGGAGTGCCTTCGTTTAGTTCAAAGGTTACTTTACTTGTATCATAATTGATATTTGCCACTTGCTTATCACTAAAATTAATTGCCATCGCTCACACCTCGTGATTTTACTTCTAACAAGGCTTCTAGCAATTCATTAGCTTTACCTCCAGCGGTTAACTTATCAGCCTTATTCGTAAGTATTTTCGCTTCTGCTTGAGCTTTTTCAGTTTGCGCTTGTTTTAATTCATCAGTAGCAATATACTTCATCAACTCACTCATAGCCTTTTGCTTATCGTAAAGCTTAACTGATACACCGTCTTTACCTTTTTTAACTTCCTGAATCAATGTACCGTCAACCTCGTTCGAATCTTTAAGAGAGACATTTGAAACTTTGTATGTTTTTACTTCGCCTGTTTCTTCGTCTATAACCTCTTCACCATTAATATCTTTAAACGGATATTCATCATAACCAAATTCTGTAAAATCGGTAATATCGGCAAATGCTTGCTTAACATACTCTTGTATCAAGTCTTTAATATCCACAAACACATCTTGTTGCAACTCTGCTTTTAAACGGTGCAACTCTTTTTTTATGCGATCTTTTGCTAGCAACCTAATGCTATTGGCTCTAGCTGAATTATAGCCACATCCGTATGCTTGTTGATATGCCTTAGTGGCGTTAAAATGCTGTAAATAAAATAAACAGAACATTTTCTGTTGCTCTGTTAAAGCATCATTCTCTATAACGGGTTGCGACTCTTTTTTGTGTGCAACCTTTTTCTTTTTGGTTGCAACCTCTTTAGGAGTCGCGTTCCATTTGCGAGATTTCCAAGACTTCACGGTGTTAATAGATACATCGTATTTATCTGCTATATCTTTATACTTCATACCATTTTTATAATTCTCATATGCTAAGTCCCATTTCTGCACACCCAACGCCACCTCCTAATTAATTTTATGTAAATGTGCGACAGATACATTAATACCTGTTATACTCTTTATATGGTAGTACTCCTTTTTTAAAAGCTTGAGTTCAGAGATTACAATCTATCTTAATTTTGACACTAACGCTACCTAGCCACTAGACCCATAATCTAGTGGTTTTTTTACGTACAAAAAAAGACCACTCATTTTTATTGAGTAGTCTAAAGATTTATATTAGACTGCCTAGCCAATCTAACACTTATTTAACAATACTAGGTTGCTAGCCACTTTATCCTGTTTCCGCAGGCTGGCTAATTCTGAAAGGAGGTGAACCGATCGTTAAAATAAGAAACATTTATTGACGATTTTTTTATTTAAGTAGCATAGCTACTTATTGACGTGACAGGAGTCGAACCTGCATGTACTTGATTGAAAACCAACCGCTCTCACAAATTGAGCTACACGCCATACCAGAAGGAGCTACCTCCTAGCAATTGCTAATAAATCAAATTAACCTTTACACACTCTCGTCAGAATGTTTTCCCATCAGGACGTAGCTTTCGCAGACTTTCACGGCTAAAATGATTATGTCACTGGCAAGGATTTGCACCTTGGTATGGTCTATATTCCACCACAGTGACCGATCAATCAAACACCAGCAAAAACAATTGATCAAGTTTATCCTAAACGTACCTAGCTGCTACTCTATGAGTTTAGGAATTGCTCTCGTGCGTAAGCAGCTGCCGCAGAGTTCTGGTTAGTGTCATATCTTCAGATGCTGGGCTAAAATACCGCGCCTAGCCTCGCTTACTACGCTTTACCTTGCGTAAGGTAGTTACTGCATCTCTAGTAACTATTTGTCACTTGCAAACCTGTAGAAAAAAAGAGAAGGCTCTTCACCTCCCCTCTAAGAGAACGTATCAGTTTGCGAGTGATAGTGTGATCAGTGTTAGCAACGAGATAATATTTATTTTTGATTTCCTTACACTTCTCACACTACTAATTTACCATGTGAAATAACCTCGATAGTGCACAAATAGTGCAAATTATATATCTAAATTTAATTCTTTTGCGATTTCTTCAAAAAATATTCTTTGTAATTCGAAGGCCTTTCTTCTACTACAAAATATTTTCCCTTGATCAATTAATCCTTGCATAGTGAATCTAGGCCGTTTTTTAAAATGAAGTTCTTGAATGATAGTGATGGTATCCTCACACGATTCACTAAGCACTTTGTCAATGATGCGTTTATTCCGTTCTAAGCTTGCTAGCCGCCTGTCTTGTTCAATCGTAATAAGTAAATTGGCAGCAGCTTCATTATTTCCGTGTGATCCTTTAATGCCACTGTTCAAATCACTTTCTCTAAATGGATAACGTAATTCTTCTTCGCGTTGCCGAATATAGTCATCGGTTTTATAATAGTCCCCTAAAATATCTTTGATATAGTTAAATGTTGATGTCCGCAACTAATCATCATCTCCTAATACTGTTATCGGTCTACCATATTTCAAAATTTTCCATTCGCCATCTTTTGTATTGGTTTTATTCATATGATTTCTTTCATCACGAGCAATTGTATAATTGAAAAATAAATCGGCTTGTTCTGATCCATGCAGGTACTCAACATAAACGCCGTCTACTTGACGGCCCAGTATATATAATTCTGGATAACTTAGCATTGTTGTTCTCCTTCAAGAGATATAGTCGCACCAGTGATTTTTAAGCCAATTAGTTTACTTAAAACCATAATTGCTTCATCAACCAGCAATCCATCTCGTTGAATAGAACTGGCAAATGTAAAGCGGTCCATCATTACAATTTCTTCCACTGTCACAGGATATGGAATATTTACACCTATCCTTTTTGCAATTTGCTCAATAGCTTGAACATGCGATTTATTCGATGCTAAAATATACTGGCCTGTTCTAGCTGATTCTTTAACTAGCTCTGTTGTTTTTCCAGTCCCTCGACCTTTAGCAATAATTTTCATTTATTTGACCTCCTTACTTAATCCCCAGCACTACATAGCCATCTTGTTGGGCGTAATCTGTAATGTATGTTATTTCTGCAACATGAAAATTGCCTGTATACTTGCCATCTTCATCACACATGCCTTCTTGAATTTCAACACTGGTGATAATTTTGAAAAATCCGTTGTCTGATCCTTGAGCATTTACCAAGACTTCAATGTCACCGTAGATATCTTGTAATTCTTGTATTTTAGCTATTGCTTCTGAACTATTCATTCCGATCCCTCCAATAACTCACTATTCTCGTAGATATTACCAACAATCTCAATATCGTCGGTAACTTCAAATAAATCCTCAGATATATTTTCCCACTCATATTTAAATGCACCATTTTCAAAAATTACTTGTCCGTGCACTTCTTGATGGTCATCCCAGCCAATATCCCCCTCAAAAATCTCCACGCCATTCTCGTCTTTTAGTCCTGTTGATTGCATGAGCGCGGTCTCAATCAATGGTATATCAAATAATTCATCATATTTAGGTAAATAAGGAGCCAAATCACAAGTTGTTTGTTCTGGATCGCCCCAAAGGTCAATTTTAGCCACGTACCACATTTTTTCGGCATAATAAGCTCTAAACTTCGGTATCATCTTCTTCACTCGCTTTCAACTCTTGTTTGCTTAAATATTCTTGGAATCTCACTTTATCTTGCACATTCCAAACGTGGTTACCATAGTTTTTATACTCAGTTCTAGGCATTTTTTTATAAGGGATTTTTTCACGTTGGCAATGTGCGATTAGAGACGACATCTTAATGTTTAATTTTGTGCATATTTGGCTGAGGTAGTAATCTTCGTCAATCAAACGTCGGATTTCTGTATCTAGCTCTTTAATCTTCTTGTGCTTTGTCAGCCCTAATTTTTTAGCCCTAAACTCAACAGCTCCAACTGTACGATTTAACCTATCAGCTATATACTTATTTTTCATAGATAAATAGTGCTTTTTTAAGAACTCATCCTCTTTTTCAGACCATAGACGGTGCATGTAGCATCTAAAATTATCTTCTTTTCGCATTTTGCACAATTTTTTTCTAATCGCATTGGTGCTTCTATTTAAGTGCTTAGAAGCTTCAATTAGCTGAGTATCGTTTTCAAAAACAAAATATTCTAAATACACTAGTTCGTCTTCTGTCCATTTTCTATACATGAAATCACCACACTAGGAAAGTTGCATCAATGCACCAAGAATCTTTTCATCATCCTTACTCTGTAATTCATCAATGATATGCATATATGTTTCTTGAGTAGTAGTCACGCTTGAATGTCCTAGACGTTTAGCTATGCTATGAGTTGACACCCCGTCAGCGAGTAAAATACTTGCATGTGTATGTCTAAGTCCGTGCATTGTGATGACAGTGATTCCTGATTCTTTGCATTTTCTGATCAGGTGGGAATTGTATGTTGAATTGAAAATTCGTTTATATTTGCCTGTCTTTTCATCTCGATTTACAAAAATCAATTCATCTTGAGGTAAATTTTCAATGAGCGGTTTAAACTGACCAACTATTTGCCAATCGATGCTTATCGTTCTAACAGAACTTTTGTTTTTCGTATCCTGAAAAAACATTGTAGAATTTTTGTAGTTCAATGTTTTATTAATGCTGACGGTATTTCTGGTCCAATCAAAATCAGCTGGTGTTAACGCAATGGCTTCCGCAAAGCGCATTCCTGTTTTTGCAACCAGTAAAATGAACCAATCCATATTTATCCCTTCGCCAAGTTCTAGTGATCTCAACAGCTTTTGTAGTTCGCCTTTTTGCAGGAATTTTTTCTTTTTTGGTCTCGGCGGTATTCCTTTGATAATCGCTTTGTAGGTTGGATCACGTTTAATTAGTCCTTCGTGATACATATCTCTTACACAGCTGCCAATTTGGTGATGAAAATCCATTGTTGTCTGCCGCTCATGTGTCAGAGCGTATTCATTAAGGATGCTTTGATAAGCCTTTCTATCTAATTTATCTATCGTTAAATCAGGGCAAATTTCAGTAAGGTGTTTGTGGGCTATATAATATTTACTAACTGAGATATCTCTAATTGCACCGACTTTGTAAGTTTCAATCCATTCTAAAAAATAGCCAGCAAAAAGTCTGGGACGTTTGCTCATTCGTTTTCTCCTCCTAACACGCTGGGACTTTCGATGTGATCAATAGCTTCTTCCAGCCATTCTCTGACTTGAAACTCTCTTGTGACCACATCGCTGTGCGGCATAACATTTACATCGCTAAAAGCCAACGAATCATCTTTTGAATTTTGTAAAAAGTAAATCTGTTTTATTTTTCTGTCTAGCGAATCACCGTGGACTACGGTGGCATTCATCCCACGAATAGCAAGATTGAACAGCAGGAACGGAATGGTTCTATCAGATAACTCCTCTAAATCGTAAAAAGTCATTGATGGTTTATATTCAAAAAAACCAATAGATAGTCTGTCTGCTCGCCATTTTTGTATGATCATTCCACCTGTCCCAGAAGCTACTTCATGTGTCAACCCACTTCCAGGCCCTACGATTTTTGCAATCACTTCCCCAATTGAATTTGGCGTAAAATCTTGCTTCTTAACTTTCCGATCAGCATGTTCGTCTTGAAAATATTCGTGAAACCAATCGAAAGTTAAATCTTTTTCTATTTCTAAAAATTTGTTAAACACGATTTCTCGTTTATCGCGACTTAGTAATATATTCATGAGCGCTTCTGGCGCTTTGTAGGCATCATCAACACCTAGCAATTCATTTATTTTTTCTGTTGTTAGTTTCATCGTTTTTAAAGGAGCAAAAAGCTTTTTATGCGGCCGCAAACTCCACTCCTTTCTATAAATTCACTGGCTCTTTTTTATAACCAGCATCAATCAAAATTCCCTCAATCACATAAAGGTCCGTTTTCTGCTTTAAACTAGCCTTAAATTTCTTCGCAATATTTCTAGCTGTTTCTAAAGAAACGACTTCATATGTTTTAGCCAATGCATCCGCAATAATAGCGGATGTTGGCGTATAATAAATCTCAAGCAAAATGAACACTCACTTTCATTTCATAAATCTAATTTAAATGTTCAGCTTTGTATTCCCAGAATTTGTTTCTAGGCATTCCTAACGCTTCTATGATTGCATTCACTGAATAACCAATCCACTGCAAATACAAATATTCTTGAATGGTGAACTTGTCTTTATCAATTGAGTTGATTGGTTTAGATTTATCCATTGTTTGCTCACCAATCTCCTTACCAAGCATTTTAATTTGACGATAGACCATGCTTTTTGGATGTATATACCAGTCTGGGTTTTCATTCATT
>OGSQ01000182.1_pt1 | contig 37806 bp, 35 predicted proteins | sample 1573921 | NCBI WGS metagenome assembly OGSQ01 (sample SAMN03295832, study PRJEB24534) | human gut metagenome | isolation source: fecal sample 7 from infant 4 | host: Homo sapiens | place: USA: Pittsburgh, PA | collected 2014-07 | reverse complement strand
CCTGGCCCACGCCTTAGAAGGGCGTTGCTCTATCCAGCTGAGCTAAACACGCGTAATAACCATTAATTTATTATGTTTAATGGAGCGGGTGATGAGAATCGAACTCACGTAACTTGCTTGGAAGGCAAGGGCTCTACCATTGAGCTACACCCGCATATTAGGTTTTAAATGGTCGGGGTGACAGGGATTGAACCTGCGACCTCATGGTCCCAAACCACGCGCGCTCCCATCTGCGCCACACCCCGAGATTATGGTGCGTGTTAAGAGATTCGAACTCCTGGCCCACGCCTTAGAAGGGCGTTGCTCTATCCAGCTGAGCTAAACACGCATATTCATTAAAATGGAGCGGGTGATGAGAATCGAACTCACGTAACTTGCTTGGAAGGCAAGGGCTCTACCATTGAGCTACACCCGCATATTAGGTTTTAAATGGTCGGGGTGACAGGGATTGAACCTGCGACCTCATGGTCCCAAACCACGCGCGCTCCCATCTGCGCCACACCCCGAAACACTAACATCTCTCAGCGACAATGTTTATTCTACAATAGGAATGACAATCCGTCAATATATTTTTTAAAAAACTTCACATAAATTTAGTACCATAATATAGCAAAAATATATTGATGGATTGCAATTATAGTTATCATCTTATATTAAGCTAATTCTGTTAAATATATATTGGGCATTTTCCCTTCAATTAACTCTATAAATCCCATAGTTTTCTTAGCACCACCAAAAGGCAATGTTACACTTCCAGGATTCATTAATGTCATATTTTCTAGATCACTTACCATAGCCCTATGAGAATGTCCAAAAAGTACTATATCAGCTTCTAATTCTTTTCCCTTATAGAAAATACTATTATATTCGCTTTTTACATTATACATATGCCCATGAGTAACAAATATCTTAGTTCCAACAAAGTCTAATATCCTTTCATTAGGATATTTATTGCTTATATCACAATTTCCTCTAACAGCATATATTTCACCATTAAAGTCTTTTTCTAATAACTTCGTATCTTCTGCTCCATCTCCACAGTGAATTAATACATCTACATCAGAAAGGTATTTCTTTACCAGCTTAATAGATGAAGCATCATAATGAGAATCACTTATTACAGCTATTTTCATTTTTGCCTCCTAAATTAAACCTTCTAATATTTTAGCAGCCTTTTGTAGTGCTATTCCTCTATGAGATATCCTATTTTTTTCTTCCATACTTATTTCAGCCAAAGTCTTATTAAAAGGCTCATATAAAAATAACGGATCATATCCAAATCCACCTTCCCCATACTCCTCTTCTAATATTATTCCATCAACATGGCCCCTTACATTGAAATACTCATTTTTATCAGTTACTAAAGCTAACTCACATACAAATCTGGCTTTTCTATCTTCTCTTTTTACTCCACTTAGCTTATTAAGAAGTTTTTCATTGTTCTTTTTATCATTTCCATGTTCCCCTGCATATCTTGCTGAAAAAACTCCAGGTTCTCCATTTAAGTAATCTACTTCTAAACCCGAATCATCTGACATAACAATAAAATCTTTTTCTCCTCTTGCTATAAGCTCTTTATAAATTTCTACACTTTTCTTTTTAGCATTTTCTTGAAAAGTTAATCCATCTTCTTCTACATCTATATCTATTCCCATGTCCTTCAAAGATAATACTTCAATTGGAAACTTTTCTAATAGCCTTTTTATTTCTACTATTTTGCCCTTATTATTGCTTGCTAATACTAACCTCTTCATATTTAATTTCCCCCAGTACCTATCCATAACGCATCCATCTTCAATGCATCCTTTTGTAATTGTGTCATTTGCTTAATTCCTTTTTGAGCTAAATCTAATAATTCGTTTAGTTCAGTCCTATTAAAAGGTGCTTCTTCTCCTGTACCTTGAATTTCTATAAATTCACCCTCATCTGTTGCTATAATATTCATATCTACCTTTGCTTTAGAATCTTCTTCATAACAAAGATCAAGTATCTTCTCATCATTTAATACTCCAACACTTGTGGCACTAACAAATTTTCTAATAGGATATACATTAAAAGGTTTTTCCTTATGAAGTTTGTTCACTGCATCTACTAAAGCAACAAAAGCTCCAGTAATGGATGTGGTTCTAGTTCCTCCATCTGCTTGAATAACATCACAGTCTATCCAAATTGTTTTTTCTCCTAAGGCCTTTAGGTCCATAACAGATCTTAATGCTCTACCTATTAATCTTTGTATTTCCATAGTTCTTCCGTCTATCTTAAGTCTTGCTATATCCCTAACTTTTCTAGTACCAGTTGATCTTGGAAGCATATTATACTCTGCTGTAATCCATCCCTCTCCTTGCCCTTTAAGGAAAGGAGGTACTTTATCCTCAATAGAAGCTGTACATATTACCTTAGTATCTCCAACCTCTATTAAAACAGACCCTTCTGCATATTTTGTGTACCCTCTAGTTATCTTTGTACTTCTTACTTGATCGTTTTTTCTTCCATCTATTCTCATAATCCAGCCTCCACTCTTAATATTATTAAAAATTATGCACTATTTTAACATTAAACTCATATTATTAATATAAGGATTAATGAAGAGGTGACAATTTTGCGATATATTGGACCATATTTTAGAATGAATAAATTATCTTATAAAGAGGTTAATGGCCAACTTTTCCACTTATCAAAAGAAGCCATTAGAACCTTAGTTCTAGAATCAAAATGTGGATTAGTAGATTCAATTAAAAATTATAAAAAACTATCATCCACCTTTGATATTACCACATCTAGTAACTTTTCTCCACTACTATGTATATATAGAAAATCTTCTCCTAATTATATTCATAGTAAAAATTATAATGGTTTTGATGAAGAATCTTTTAAAAAAGATATCTCACCAATAACTAATGCTTTATTGACTACTAGTGTACTTAATTTATCTACTTATTATTCTCGTTTTAAAAGTGTAGATGAGAAATTATATTCATACTCAAAAACTTATAAAACTTTAGCAAAAAATCAATTAAAATTTTACTCTCAAAATCTACGTAGTAATGAGGGGGTATTTATTGAAAAGAGAAACTTATCAGAAAATAACTATAAGGGTTTTAACTTGGTAGATAAAAATAATAAATTTAGATTTTCAGATCAAGCCTTTATGATGGTTTCATATAATTTATATTCAATGATGTATGAAGAAGATGATATATCTGAAGACTATAAAAAATTCTCATTAGAAATACTGCAAACACTTATTGAGTTTAAAGAAAAAATATATGAATCTTCCTTTGAAGAAGTATGTAAAGTTTTGACTGCAATAAATATGTTTTATAGCAACTCAAAAAATAAAGATGCTCAAGTACTTATAATAGACTTAACCGACTTTTTAATTAATAAATTTGATGAAAAAGATTATTACGTAGAATCAATAGACTATACATCTCTTTTTTCAATAAACTTAATGTTATCTTATAAAAACACTAATATTCTTACATTTAAAGATAAGTCAAAAGAAATAAACAGTAAATTATCTTCCTTATATGATGAAGAGAAAGAAGTATTTCTAAAGCTTACTAGTAAAAAAGAATTAAAATACTCTTGCTTTGATATAGTATTTTACTTTTTGGCAATCTACATCTATTCAAAAGAAGATGATAGAGAAAATGAATATAAATCTATGATATCATCGCTATACAAAAAATACTTTATAGGTTCAGGTTTAATTACTTCTTGGCCTGATGCACCAACTCTAGATGAAGCTGAAAGATATAGAGGCTTAACCTTTAGTTCATCCGATATGCTTGATGAGGGTTTCTTCAGAACTACAACTACACCAACCCCATCTAGTTTAGGTGTTGCACCTATATTTAGACGAAACATATCTTACTCTAAAAAGAAGAACGCATTTTCTAATTCAAGTTCCTCTTTTGATAGCTTTAAAAACTTATTTATTTATCAATTAATTATTTTTCTTTTTAGAGATGACTTTCTTAAAGAAGTCAGTTTAATAAAATTAGAGGCACCTTTAAGGAGCTCAGAAGACTCTTCTTCTAATGATAATGATATAAATATTGAATCATCACTTAAAGTTCAAGAAAAGGACGATGATAAAATAGAAGAAGAAAATTTAAATAATGAAGATATATCTAATTTAGAAGAAATTTAAAATTATAAAGATTGAGTATCTACTCAATCTTTATAATTTTCTATTTTACTAAAGTCTATATTTCCATTTCCATCTAAGTTCATATTTTTAAACTTTTTATTTACAGCAACATTATCATTATAAAACATTAAAGGCAATATTTTATATTGATTAAATAACTCATCCTCAATACTTAAAAAGTTCTCTAGTCTCTCTCCTTCAGTTTTTAATGAAATAAACTTTTCTCTTTTTTCTCCATCTAAAAACTTCACTAAATCATTATATATTGATACTTCATCTGTTAATGATAGATTACCACTAATCAAAGCCATATCGTAATAATTTTCTTGATTTATTTTTTCTAATTCAGATAACTTTACTAAATCATAAATCAACTGTATATCAGTGTTATTTTCAAACCATTTTACTAAATACTCAGAAATCTCTTTGTTTTCAGTACCCTCTTCTGCTATAAGATGTATAATCTCTGGATTCTCCCAATCCGATTCACCGACACTCATAACTTTTCTAGCCTGTAATTTTGATAAATCTTCTTTATCAGCTCTAAAGTAGCTCCCTTCTGCTAGCTCCATGTACAAACTATTATCTAATTGATAACTTTCAAAAGCTTTATTAAATAGCTTATACATTTCCTTTCTTCCTTCTAGCTGTAACCTATCATCATTGGGATTAAATGCTAGATACATAGCCTTGTTGGCTTTTAAGTTTATTAATCTCCCCTCATCATTTAGTCTATTAAGCTGACTCTTAGGTGGATTAATAACTATATCTCTTTCTCCTATCTCAAAGGCTGCCATAGCAACCTCCTCCCCCTCATCAATTATTACTTTAATATTACTTACAATATTCAAATCTATGTAATCATTCTTCTTTAGATCAATTTCAGATAAGGACATATTAGCAATTGTATAATTACCTGAATATATTAATGAATTATAGTTATTATTAATATTTTCCCATAACAATACATTCTTTCTTAATCTATATTGAGGCATAGTAAGCTCCTCAATAAATTTATCATCCTTAGAGTTCAGCCTAAAAACTATATTATTTTCTCCATAACTAATTCCTACATCCTTTGAAAACGCCCCACTTCCCCCTCTATAAGCCTTAGCTCCATATACATTTAATAAAGCAGAGATATTTCCCTCATCTTCTTCAGTTAATATTTCCCTAAAAAATGTTGCTATATCTTGAGGGGTTATCTTAGTACCATCGCTCCAGTATATATCATCACGCAATTTAAAATCATATTCCAAACCATCATCTTTAACTTCAACACTCTCAGATAAAGATGGTGATATTTCATTATTAGAGTTTAACTCAACAAGCCCTCTACTAGTTGCATTAACTACATCTTGCATCCTCTTATCTAAACTACCAACTGATTTAAGGTCATAGTTTATTTCTGGTATTGAGTAAACAAAATCCTTTCCATTCTCTTTTTTCTGTGGTTCTGCAACATCTATAAATACTATTAAAAATAGAATTAAGCATAATGCTAATACTATAGTAGTTATAATTTTCTTCATAATATGCTTCTCCTTATATTTAATATCTTTTAAAATTATATCCACATAGATAAATTAGTAATCATTATATATAAAAAAATTGACTTTCTAAATTTATACTTAATAATAATATTTGTGCTATAATGTTTTTATATAGTGTTTTTGGAGGATGAGTTTATGGATTTAGCAGTTAAAATTTTTCAAATAGTTTTTTATAGTATTGGTGCTTTATTTATGCTGACCTTTGCTATTATAGGTATATGGGCTTTTATAATTTTTAATAAATACTACAAAACTAAAAGAATAGAAAATTATCTTTTAGAAAAGATCTATCAAGCCATAAATCAAATTACATATAAGAATAATAGTTCTCTTAATGAAAACACTGATGAAGATTTGCTTGGCTTAGATGATTTACTAGATGAAAACGTAGATAATGAATAATTGATAATGGATAATTAAAGTTGAAATTTGGAACAAATTTCTAAAAAGGGGCTGTCTTTGTGACAGCCCCTTGAAAATTATAAATTATTTTCTCAAACTTAATTAGGAGTATTCCATTATTATTCTTAATTATTCATTGTACGCCAGCAACTTTTTTATTTTTTAAACCTAGTAGTTACTTTAAATAAGTCACCATCTATTTCTATTTTAAATTCCCCACCTTGAAGTTCTACTATGCTCTTTGCTATTGAAAGACCTAGTCCTGATCCCTCTGTAGTTCTTGATTGATCTCCTCTTTTAAACCTTTCAACTATTTCTTCTGTCGTAAAATCAATTTGATACGCTGAAATATTTTTCATAACAACAGTAACGTAGCTTTCATCATTTATTATCTCAATATAAACTCTTGAATTTTTCATGGAGTACTTAATTATATTATTTACTAAGTTTTCATAAACCCTATAAGTTTTTCTTCCATCTAAATATAACATTATTTTTTCTTCAGGCCATTTAGTAACTACATTTAAATCAGCCTTTGAAATCTTTTCTTCTAATTCGCCTAAAACTTGTCTTAATAAAGAAGTTATATTTAAATCTTCCTTTTTAAAGTTCATATTTCCAGAAGCTGCTTTTGAAGCCTCAAATAAATCTTCTATTAATACTTTTAGCCTTTTTGCCTTCATATCTAAAACTTCAATATATCTAGCTTTCTTTTCCTCACTTACATCTTCTTTTAGTAAATCAATATAATTAATTATTGAAGTTAAAGGAGTCTTTAAATCATGAGAAACATTAGTAATTAATTCACTCTTCATCTTCTCACTAACAACAGCCTTTTCTATAGCATCTTTTAATCCATCTTCAATAGTAGTAAGATTATCTTCTATACTTTTTAACATTATTGTCTTACTTTCATTCTTATTATCATAATTCCCCTTAGATATTTCAAAGGTTTTTGAATCAAGTTTACTTACATCAAAAATCAATACTATAAAAATAATTACCGTCATTATTATATAAAAAGTCAAGAATAAGCCAGCAATAATTGCAGAAATCCTAGACCAATACATATTTTTATAAGCCCATAATGAAATCAATGCAAGTATGGACATTATAATAATAAAGGAAATTTTAAATTTATTACTCTTTATAAAGCCATTACTTTTAATATTGTTTTTTATAAAATTATATAATTTGAAGATGAAAATTTGACCTAGTTGTCGTTTCCCTTCTATTATTGAAATTATATCTTTAATTAGGCATAAATCTAATACTATTAATGGTATTGCATAGATAATACCACTAAGGCTATATTCGTCAAAGCTAAAGTATGGAATTATATTGAAAATTAAATTTTTAATATAACTTATACTGCTTATAAATATTATTGCTCTAATATCTATAGGAACTTTTATATATAACTTTTCTATTATAGTCAGTTCACTATCTCTTCTTTTTTTATAAAGAATATATACTATGGCCAATGTAAGTATTGCATAGACTGATGATTTCAATCCGCTTTTATACAGTGATTTAACTGCCACATCTCTCTGTTCCCATACATCATATAAATAATCTCCTTTTACAGGTTTCTTAGGAAATCTATAAAATCTAAGTGTTTCTTTGTCACTATAATTCAGTGAATTATATAATTTTTCTAATCCACTAGAATACTTCTCCTTATTTACACTAGGATCTTCAGCTGGGAAATAAACATAATAATACTTATTATCATTTATAAACTCTTCACTATTTATTTTATTTTCAATATCATTATCATTAATATTAGTTATTATATTTCCACTACTATCTTTAAAGAAAAATTCTAAATTTACATTATTACTTAATAAGTATTTAAAGTTATTTTTAGCGCTATAAAATAAATCATCTACATAACTCTCATCACTTAATATTATTTTCTTTGCTTCCTCTATGAGCTTATTTATTTCTTCTTCTGACAAGTTATCTGCTTTTCCATTTTCTCTTATACTTTTTTCTGATAATTTAACTTCTTCTTCCTGTATTCTTTTATATTCTTCTACTTTCTTCTTATAGACATCTTCTTTCTTACTTCCATCGATACCCTTATAATTTTTACTATACTCAGTTATTACACTGTCATAATACTGAATATTACTTATTAGCGAATAATCAGTTAAATAACTACTCCCATAATCTCTTTCTAGCCTATTATATTCTGTAATAGTCTTTTTCAATGAAATAGCAAAACATATAACTAAAGTAACTAGTGCTATTATCCCCAAATCTTTGATAATCTTATTTTTTGTCGACTTTGTATCCAATTCCCCACACCACCTTTAAATATTGAGGATTTCTAGGGTCCACCTCTATCTTTTCCCTTATCCTCCTAATATGGACAGTTACTGTATCTACATTATAAGGTGCTTCGTTCCAAACTCTTTCATATATCTCTTCTATAGAAAATACCCTACCTAGATTACTCATTAATAAGCTTAATATCTTAAATTCTAATGGAGTTAATTTAACTTCTTTGTTATCAACAGTTACACTTTTACTTTCCTTGTCTAGTTCTAAAGCTCCTACTGTAATGATGTTATCATTATTATTTAAGCTATTTAATGATGAAAATCTAGTATATCTTCTAATTTGAGAATTTACCCTAGCAATAAGCTCTAAAGGATTAAAAGGTTTTGTTAAATAATCGTCTGCCCCTAAATTTAATCCTAGTATAATATCAGAGTCCTCAGACTTAGCAGACAACATTATTATTGGTATTTCTTTTTCCTTTCTTATTTCCATAGTTGCTCTGGTACCATTAAGATTAGGCATCATTATATCCATAATTACTAAATGAATTTCTTCCTTTCTTATGGTAGCTAGTGCTTCCATTCCATCATAAGCTACAAATACCTTATATCCTTCATTTAAAAGATATATTTCTATTGCTTCGGTTATTTCCTTATCATCATCTACCACTAAGATATTATAATTATTCATATATACTCCCCTATTAACTGTAGTTTTTTAATGTAGTTTAAGTAACTTCCTATACTGATGATATTAAATTAAATAAGTTACAAAGTTTATATCAAAATTCTTAAGGAATTCTTAAAAAACCATATTGTAATATCTATCTATAGAATTTTTAAACTCTAAAATGTCAAAATATCTTCCAAATCTTAATACTTCTTTGCCCTCTACAAATAAAATTAATATTGGTAATGTAAAAACATCATACTTTGCTGCTACTTCCTTATTTTCAACTGCATTAATTTCCAAGAAATTAATCTTTTCATAATCTTTAATAAGTCTCTTAACTTTATCTCTGATAACATCACATGCTCCACAAATAGATCCGCTAAAGTAAACTATACTTATTAAATTATCACTTACATATTTTTCTACATCCATCTCTGAATTTCCTCCAAAAACAATCTATTATTCAATTGATAACCTTCGTCTATAATCTTATAAAATTTTAGTTTAAAGCATTTTTAATTAAATTATCTTAATTGAAATCATAGCTCTTTAAATTCTATATAAGCTATTAAGATACCTATCTATCTTAAATATTTCTAACTCCAAAAGCAATTTTATATAAATTAGATTCTTTCTTAAAGCTTATATACTTATTTTATTATAACATTTTTAGTATTTATTAATAAATTTTCTTCCAATTGTAAAGACTAATAAAGGAGGTGTATTTTATGAAGAAAAAATATTCAATACTTTTATTAGCAACTTTATCTATAGTTACTTTTATAGCTTTAATCCCTAACATATCTGCAAATAGTAGTAACTTAAGCGATTCACAATTTGAGCTTAAGCCATTACCTTATGCTTATGATGCTCTTGAACCATATATAGATAAAGAAACAATGATGCTTCATCATGATAAGCATGAAAAAGCATATTTAGATAATCTTAATAAAGCTATTTCTAAATATCCAGAATTATATAAGATGGGTATAGAAGGAATGCTAAAAGATTTAAATTCAATTCCTGAAGATATAAGGGAGACTGTAAAAAATAATGCTGGAGGAGTTTATAACCACGAATTTTTCTGGTCAATAATGTCTCCTGAAAAAAATCAAGCTCCATCTGGAGATTTGTTAAAGGCAATAAATAAGGATTTCCAATCCTTTGATAATTTCAAATCTAAATTCAAAGAAGCTGCTTTAGGTCGCTTTGGATCAGGTTGGGCTTTCCTTGTTAAGGATAATGATGGAAAATTATCTATTATTTCTACAGCTAATCAAGATTCACCTATTTCTCAAGGCTTAACCCCTATATTAGGTATAGACGTCTGGGAACATGCTTATTACCTAAAATATCAAAATAGAAGAGGTGATTATATAGATAATTGGTGGAACGTAGTTAATTGGAAGCAAGCAGAAAATAATTACTCAGATAAAAAATAGATAATATAAAATTACTAGAAGCCAATTATTTTTATAACTTATATTTTTATAACTTATAAAGAATTTTTTCATTAGTGGCTATGTATTATAGTCTAAAATACAAATTTATAATAAAATAGAAACTTGCATTTAAATAGGGCCACCTTACGGTAGCCCTATTTATCACTAAAATATAGTATTTTGTTCTTCTCTATCGAAAATATGAATCTTACTAGAATCAAATCCAAATTCTATAGTATCTCCTATAACATAATTTGTTGCTGTTCTAGATTTAATAATAAAGCTTGCATTATCTTTCTTAATATGAATATAAGTTTCTGATCCTAAATTCTCAGTTAAATCAACTTGTCCAGTAACTTTTGCTACTCCTGGTTTTTCCAACTCTTCTTTAGTGTAATATATATTTTCTGGTCTAATTCCAACTATAACTTCTATATTCTCAGCATTTTTCTCTTTAACCTTCTTAACCTTATCTTCAGGTATTTCTAAAAGCTCATCAAACACCTTTACATAATGTTTTCCATCCTTAACTAATGTTTCCCCATAAGTCATATTCATTTGAGGGCTTCCTATAAATCCAGCAACAAAAAGATTTGCAGGATGGTTATATATTTCATTAGGAGATGCAACCTGCTGTACTATTCCATCTTTCATAACTACTATTCTTGTACCTAACGTCATGGCTTCAGTTTGGTCATGAGTTACATATATAAATGTTGTTTTTAATTCATTATATAACTTAGATATTTCTATTCTCATTTGCACTCTTAACTTAGCATCAAGATTTGATAAAGGCTCGTCCATTAAGAATACTTTAGGATTTCTAACTATAGCTCTTCCCATAGCTACTCTTTGTCTTTGTCCTCCTGATAAAGCCTTTGGTTTTCTATCTAAAAGATGTTCTATATCTAATATCTTAGCAGCTTCTCTAACTTTTTCTTCTATTTCTTGCTTTGGTAGCTTTCTTAATTTTAATCCAAATGCCATATTTTCAAATACAGTCATATGAGGATATAAAGCATAGTTTTGGAATACCATAGCTATATCTCTATCTTTAGGTGCTACATCATTAACTAGATTATCATCTATGTATAGCTCTCCTCCTGATATCTCTTCAAGACCTGCAATCATTCTTAAAGTTGTAGACTTACCGCAACCTGAAGGTCCAACAAAAACTATAAATTCCTTATCTTCAATATCTAAATTAAAATCCTTAACTGCCTCAAATCCATTATCATATACTTTTTTAATACCCTTTAACTTTAAACCTGCCATATTTATCTCTCCTTTTATTTACCATAATAATTTAATAAGCTCAATCTTGTTTATCGTTTACAATTATGATTTAATTATAACTTTCTATAACTAATATGCAATTGTTTTCATAATATCTTAGTTTATTTCCTTATATTGAATAATAAATTGCAAGTTTTTTTGTGCATTTTTACAAATAGATATTTAGAATCATTTCTACTATTGTTTTAATACCTCAAAAGAAAATACTTTTTATTCTTTATTAATAATTTATCAAGCGACTTTAAAAAATTACCTTTTATTCTTTAAAAAGTTCAGAATGATAGTTAGCTTAATAATTTGCCTAATAAAAAGAGAACTGTAGCACAATGTTTGTGTAACAATCCTCTTTTTATTAGTTTCATAGATTATCTTACTTTTACTATAGATAATCTATGAAGTGCTCTTGTACTCATAATATACTTAATTAAATTATCAGTATTTTCATCAAAATCTATAATTATAACGCCATCAAATTCTAAGCCCTTAGCATAGTATGAAGGCACCATAACTTTTCCACCTCTATATACTATATCTGAATTGTTAAATGCTAATATCTTAGTATATTTTTTTATTTCAGGTGCTATTCTGTTTAACTCTTCCTTATCCTTAGTAATAACAGCTATATTTTCATACTTTTCTTCTTGATAATCTTCTAATAAGTTTAATATAACATCTACTAGTTCTTCCATATTATCTTTTGGAACAGTAGTTTCTAAGACATCAAACTCACCTTTTCTTACAAATGGAACTACTGCATTTTCGTCTAATAATTTACTTGCATAATCCATTATTTGATAAGTAGATCTATAACTCTTTTTAAGTTCAAATAATTCAAAGAATTCACCAAAGATTTCTTTAAGTCTAAGCATTGCAGGTACTTCTTCAGCCTTTACTAATCTTTGATTTGAATCTCCAACAATAGTATAGCTTCTGCAGCCTGTTAGTTCCTTTATAACTATAAATTGAAGCATATTGTAATCTTGAGCCTCATCAATAACTACATGCTTTATTTCATAATTAGATTTCTTACCATCAAGCTTTATCATAAGATATAAAATACCAGCTAAATCTAAATAAGATAACTTATCAATTTCTAAAGTTTTCTTATATATATCAACTATTGATTCATTTTCTATCCACTCTTCAATTTTAGATTTAACCTTCATTACTTCTCTAACAACATCTCTTATAGCAAGTCTTCTTCTAAACTCAATATTATTTTCTTCAATTTGAATATCTTCTTGAGATAAAGCTTCTTTTTCTTCTTTTGCTTTTAAATTTATTTCTCTTACTGCATCATCTCTTTTATCTTTTACCTTTGAAACTAATATTCTTTTTACCTTTTGGCTTCTTCTAAATATAGGCATATATTTATAATGAACATTAAATAATTCTTCAATTTCTTCTTTAGATACAATTTCTTCATTTAAGAAATTAACTGGTCTTAAGTTGAAGTAACCTTCTTCTATTTCATTTGCCTTTTTATCTAGGAACTCTATAAATTCCTTAGAAGATTTATATTTAATCTCATCTATTATCTTTTCATTTCCTTTTAGAACTTCTTCTAAATAAGATGTAATATCAGAAACTTCCTCTTGCAAGTTAATTTCTTTATATGCAAAAGATAAGAAGGTTTCATTTTTAACTGCTGTTTCACCTAAGTTAGGTAATACTTCAGAAATATAATCCATGAAAATATCATTAGGTCCTAAAATTAGTACTTTATCAGTTAGTTGATTTCTATAATTATATAAAAGGTAAGCGATTCTATGAAGCGCAATAGTTGTTTTTCCTGAACCAGCTACTCCATTAACTACTACAGCCTTACTTCTAGCAGCTCTTATAATTTCATCTTGCTCTTTTTGTATAGTGTTAACTATGTCTTTTAGCTTTTCTCCTGATTTAGATGATAATACCATTTGTAATATTTCATCTTGAATATTAATATCTGAATCAAAGAATCCCTCAAGCTTAGCTTTCTTTACCATTAGCTGTCTTCTTCCTATTATATCTACAGGGATTTCTCCATTAGGAGTTGTATAAAAAGTCTTTCCTAACATTCCCTTATAAAATAGTGAAGCTACTGGGGCTCTCCAGTCAACCACTGCTGGATCATAACTTCCTTCAGGTGTTAATCCATATCTACCTATATATAAACTTTCAGCTATATCATCATCAATAAAATTTACCTTACCAAAGTAAGGTGATTCTTTAAGTTTAACAAATTCTCCTAGCTTTCTATCTATGGTTTTATAACTTTCTTCTTTAATATATCTTTCATGATCAAAATACTCTATAAGCTTATCTTCATCATCTCTATACTCTTCAATATATTTCTTTCTATAATCTAATATATAATCAGCTATAGCTTTTCTTTTTTCTATATAATTTAAAGTTTCCTGATTTAATATATCTAAAGTCTTTTGTAAATTTTCTTCTTCCATTAATAATTCTATTCTATCCAAGGTTTAATCCCCCTTATCTATTTACCAAAGAAAGAGTGTAGCAAAATTATGCACACTCTCTCTTAGTATTGACTAACTTTTAAATTTTAAACTTCTATATAAGTTTCATAAATATTAGTATTAATTAACTGTTCTAATATAAATAAAGTTTAATTAAATATAAAGATTTTTCAACTTATATATCTTCTGAAGTAGAGTTAATAACTCCATCCTCTAAAATTCTTTCATTAGAATCTATATATTCAACATTAACAATCTCTTCTGAATCAGCATCTATAATATTATTTTCTTTTTTATCCTTATCAGAATCTGCCTTTTTACCTTTTTTCAATCTAAGCTCTGGATATTTTTCAAATACAAACTCCATAAACTCATCACCAAAAATTGTTTCTTTTTCTAATAGGTATTCAGAAATTTTATCTAATAAATCTCTATTTTCTCTTAAAAGCTTTCTAGTACTTTCATGACAAGTTCTAATTATGCTAAGAATTTCTTCATCTATTAATGTAGATGTTTGATCACTACATTCTCTAACTGCTCTACCATCTAAATATCTGTTTTGTACTGACTCTAAAGCCATCATATCAAACTTATCTGTCATACCATAGACTGTTACCATACTTCTTGCAGTTTGAGTAGCTCTTTCTATATCATTAGATGCACCAGTTGAAACTAAGTTAAATACTTCTTCTTCTGCAGATCTACCACCTAACATAACCATTATTTGATTAGTTAGTTCTTCTTTAGAAACTAAATATTTTTCTTCTTCTGGAAGTTGCATTGTATAGCCTAAAGCCCCCATAGTTCTTGGAACTATAGTTATTTTATGAACAGGATCAGTATTATCTAAAAGAGCTGCTACAAGAGCATGCCCAACTTCATGGAAAGCAACTATTCTCTTCTCTAAAGTAGATAATATTCTATCCTTCTTTTCTTTACCTGCAATTATTACTTCAACAGCTTCTCTTAAATCTTCTTGCATTACAAATTCTCTACCATTTTTAACAGCAGCTAAAGCACCTTCATTAACTATATTAGCTAAATCTGCACCTACAGCACCAGGAGTACTCTTTGCAATTTCCTCTAGACTTACATCATCGCCAAGCTTTACTCCTTTAGAGTGTACTTTTAGTATATCAATTCTACCCTTTAAATCTGGTCTATCTACTATTACTCTTCTATCAAATCTACCTGGTCTTAATAATGCCTTATCTAATATTTCTGGTCTATTAGTTGCAGCTAAGACTACTATAGCTTTTGTAGAATCAAAACCATCCATTTGAGTTAATAGTTGATTTAAAGTTTGTTCTCTTTCATCATTGGTTTGAAGCTGAGAATCTCTGCTTTTACCTATAGAATCTACTTCGTCTATAAATATTATACAAGGAGCATTTTTTTCTGCTTCTTGGAATAAATCTCTAACCTTAGCAGCTCCCATTCCAGCAAACATTTCAACAAAATTCGAACCTGAAATTGATAAAAATGGTACATTTGCTTCACCTGCAACTGCCTTTGCAAGTAAGGTTTTTCCTGTTCCAGGAGGTCCAACTAATAAGGCACCCTTAGGTAACTTTGCTCCAATATCTATGTATTTTTCTGCATGGTTTAAATAATCTATTATCTCCTTTAATGACTCTTTAGCCTCATCTTGACCTGCAACATCATTAAATGTAATTTTTATATCATTTTCCTTATAGACCTTAGCATTGCTTTTTCCCATGCCCATCATAGGTCCACCCATACTCATTTTCTTTCCAAGTCTTCCAAACACAAATCTGAAAATACTAAATAATATTAAAGGCATTATAACCCAATTAAAAATAAAATCAGACATGAAATTACTTTGAATTGGTTCAGCTTTGTAATCTACCCCTGCTTCATTTAGTAAATTTATTAAATTAGGGTCATCTACATTACCAGTGTATAGTAATTTCCTTCTATTTGATTTTTCATCCTCATCTTCTTTAGGTAAAATTTTTATTTCTCCAGATGATATAATTACACTTTCTACTTGACCTTCTTGTATCATAGAAAGAAATTTATTATATGTTATTTCGTCTGTTGTCATAAAATTCTTAGTGGAGGTAAATGCATATAAAAATAAAAATGCTAAAATTATATACCACATACTTCCGTTTTGCTTTTTTCCGTTATTGTTATTTTCTTCGGTATTTTGATTATTCATATTTCTTCCTTTCTATATTCTCTACTTTATCCTTCCTATTTCACTAAAAGGATATACTTTTATTTGAGCTTTTCCACTTATATCTTCACCATCGATATAAGGATTGATCCAATATCTTGAATCTTTTGACCAAAGCCTATTATCCCCTAAGAAGAAATACTTACCTTCTGGAACTTCATATTCCCCATTAAAATTATCTGCCGTTCCGATATAATCTTCTTTTAAAACTTCCCCATTAACTGAAACTATTCCATTTTCAATTTTAATCTTATCTCCAGGTAGACCTATTAATCTCTTTATTAAATCTGCTTGAAGCTCTTCTGAATAAAATACTACAATGTCTCCTCTTTTTAAATTATCTAAATCATAAACTCTTGTTACAAATAGTCTATCATCAACATTTAAAGTAGGTACCATAGATTCTGATGGAATTATAACTTTAAATAATAGAAATTTATTTATAAGAAATGCTATTATAATTGCAGAAATTATTGGAATTCCCCATTCACTAATAAAACTTTTTTTAGTTACTTCTTCTTTTTCATCAATTTCCATTAATCCTCCCACAATCCTTTCAATAAATTATTTATTTCTTCACTTCTTTTTCTAGTTTCTTCTTCATCTATAAAATATAGGCCATCCTTTTTATAAAGAACGTCCCCCTCTTTTAAATTGCCTTTTATATTTATAATCTCTACGTTAATTATATTCTCTTCTTTATCCTCTATTATTGCATAACTACCTTCTATTCTATCTACTGTATAAAACAATTTTTCCATCCTAATACTAATAATCACCTCTCTTTTTAGCTTATATTATAGTATAACATATTTACAATAATTTTAAATAGACTAAAAATTAAAATACTATTATATATATGTTTCAATAAATAATCTACACTTTAAGGACTTATATTATTTTAAGCGAAAAATATTTTTGAAAGTAAAGTACATTAATTGACCCCATCACTCTTTTAATTGTATATAAGTTGATTGCGTAATTGCCTAACTGAACTATTTTAAATATGAAGGAGCTTAATAGAATATAAAAATTCTATTGCAACTTATATATAATTCATAATTTATAAACAAAAAAGAGTTGTCGCAAAACAACAACCCTTTGGGAATAAAAAATGAAGAATTGAGTAAGTAATTCCTTGAGAATTATTAAGAATAAATTTATTTCCAAAACTTCTGCGGAGTTTTTTCCTCAATTATGCATTATAAATTATCCATTCTATATCTCATCTTTTACTAGATCTTCATAAGTTTGTCTCTTAGAAACTACTCTTGCTTCTCCATTTCTAACAAATACTACAGCCGGTCTTAATATTCTATTATATCCACTTGCCATTGAGAACCCATAAGCTCCTGTAGATAAAACAGCTAATGTATCTCCACCTTCTGCTTTTTGAATTTCTATATCATTAATTAATATATCTCCAGACTCACAGCATTTCCCTGCTACTGTAACCTTGTCATTAGCAGGTGAATCTGCTTTATTTGCTATAAAAGCCTCATACTTTGCACTATAAAGAGCAGGTCTTATATTATCAGTCATACCACCATCTACAGCTACATACTTTCTTATTTCAGGTATTTCCTTAATTGATCCTACTGTATATAAAGTTGTTCCTGCATTTGCTACTATAGATCTACCTGGTTCAATAGTTAATATAGGTCTTTTTAAATTTAGTTCCCTGCAAACTTCATCAACTCTATCTAAAATAACATTACAATAATCTTCAATTGATTTTGGCTTATCTCCCTCAGAATAATATATTCCAAATCCACCACCTAAATCTAATTCTTCTATTAAATGTCCTGTTTCTTGCTTTATTTCATTTATAAACTTTAACATAACTTCTGCAGCATCTCTAAAAGGTTCTGTTTCAAATATTTGAGATCCTATATGACAGTGTAATCCTACCAAATTAACACTTTCTAAAGATAATCCTTGCTTTACCGCCTCTAAGATTATGTTTCCAACAGGCGCAAATCCGAACTTAGAATCAATCTGACCTGTCTTTATATAATCATGAGTATGAGCTTCTATTCCAGGCGTTAATCTTAAATATATATCTTGCTTCTTATTACATTTTTCTGCTACTTCATTTATCTTAGACATTTCCCATAAATTGTCTACAATAAATCTTCCTACCCCTAATTTAACTCCTAATTCTATTTCATCTAATGTTTTGTTATTACCATGAAAATATATTTTTTCCATAGGAAAATTAGCCTTATATGCAGTATATAACTCTCCACCTGAAACTACATCTAAGTATAAACCTTCCCTATCGATAAGTTTACACATTTCTACAGTTAAAAAAGCCTTTCCCGCAAAAGCAACCCTATTTTTTTCTTCTTTAGCCCTAAATGCATTTATATAGCCCCTGCAATTATCTAATAAAAGTTGTTCATCCATGACATATAATGGAGTTCCAAACTCCTTTGCAAGACTAGTGGCCTTGACCCCTCCAATATATAAATCACTTCCTTCTATCTTACTGGCCCCAAATAACTTCATAAAACAACCTCCAATTTTTTATTTTATATAAAAGTAGTTAATATAACTTCATATCTTAACTACTTTTAATACGAAATATAATCTAATAAAATATAGAATCTTTTTTACAACTTATACAATAAAACCACTATGGAATTCCATAGTGGTATCTTAACTTAAAAGTTTAATTATATATATTATTATACACTTTTTTCAGAATTATTCTATAATTATAAAAATTTATTTTCTAATTTTCTCCTCTATATTTATCCATTAAATCTCCCATAATATCTCCTGATAGTGGTGGAGTATAAGTAATAGCATTAGCTCCTGCTTCAATAGTTCTCATTATGCTTTCTTGAGTTGGACCTCCAGTTGCAATAATAGGGAAGGTAGGAAACTCTTCTCTTATCTTTCTTACTATTGCTGGTGTATGTTTACCACCTGATACATTTAGTATAGTAGCTCCTGCTGCAATTCTATCTGCAATGCTTTCACATTCAGATACTATAGTAACTATTACAGGTATATCTATTAATTCTCTAACATTCGCTATTATTTCATTTGATGTAGGTGCATTTACTACCACTCCCATAGCCCCTTTAAATTCTGCATCTAAGGCTAAATTAACTACTCTTTTGCCTTGAGTGATTCCGCCACCTACTCCACAAAAGACTGGCACATCTGCAGCCATAACTAAAGCTTGAGTTATAATGGGTTGAGGAGTAAAGGGATAAACTGCTATAATAGCATCAGCATTTGTATTTTTTATAATTGCTACATCTGTAGTAAATAATATAGACTTAATTCTCTTACCAAAAATTTTAATTCCGCTACATTCCCTAATACAAGAAGGCACTTCAATTACATGGCTTCTTAATGTGCCTTTTATCTCTGGTACTTGTTTAATTTTCTTCCCATCCATATAAAACTCCTCCTATTTATCTTTATAAATTCTGATTTTTAATTATAATAATATTATACTACTTTTATTTTTCTTTAAGGTATACATAACTAAATTATTTTATAAAATTGTAATAATATAATCAATATTATTTTTCAAAAAATTTTTTCCAATTAATAATATATATCATTATGATATTTAAAAATTTTATGTAATATAATATAAAGTAGAATATTAAAATTAAAAGTCTAGTTATTTAATTTTTATACAATTTATTAAATGACCTATTACTTAGGCATTATTAGTATGAAATCTAATTTATTTAAATGTATATAATATTTATTATAACTTATATCCTAATTTTTATTGAGAGGTGATTTTTATTAAAGAGAGGCGATTTTATCTCCCCTATGTAGTAATTTCTATAATTAATTTATTTTTTTTATTATCTGCTTTTATCTTAGATTCTCCAAGCGAAATTTTATCTGGACTAATAACTATACTCAAAAGCCCAGATATTCTTATTACTGATTATGTTGAGCTTGGTGGTATTGGTGCTGCTCTAATTAATTCTAGTCTGACAAGCTTTATTCCTATGATTATATTAATTCTTTTAAAAGTTAAACCAAATGGCGCTATTATAATGTCAATCTGGCTAATTAAAGGGTTTGCTTTCTTCGGGAAAAATATACTGAATATTTGGCCTATTATGATTGGCGTCTATTTATATTCAAAATATAAAAAAGAACCATTTTCAAAGTATGTATTAACAGCACTTCTTTCAACTACCCTTGCACCTACAGTAAGTCAATTTAGCTACACCGGACATTTTCCTAGTTATTCTGCAATAATTCTTGGCTTCTCTCTTGGAGTATTTACAGGTTTTATATTGCCTCCTATAGCTAATCATTGTTTCAATTCTCATAGTGGGTACAACCTGTATAACGTAGGATTTGCAGCTGGATTATTTGCTACTCTATTAATGGCAATCTTACGAGCTTTAGGCATAGAATTTCCATCAAGATTAATATGGAATGTAGGTTCAAATCGCATATTTTCTATAATATTATTTTCCACATCAATATTTTTAACTATTATTGGTTTATACAAAAATAAAAACCTAATTACAGATATGAAGAATATCTTTAAGAAATCAGGAATTTTACCTAGTGATTTCTACCAAGATTTTGGACAAACCACTTACTTTAATATGGGAATCTTAGGTTTATTATCCACAACCTTAGTTTTAATTGTCAATGGTGACTTAAATGGACCAACTATCTCTGCAATCTTCACTATTATTGGTTTCGGAGCTTTTGGTAAACATTTACAGAACGTTATCCCAGTTATTATAGGAGCTTTAATTGGTGCCTTTATTAACATTGATCCTATAAATTCTCCATCCTTAATATTATCAATACTATTTTCAACAGCCCTTGCTCCTATTGCAGGAAAATTTGGCTGGATAGCAGGAATATTAGCTGGTGTCCTTCATGTAAATATGGTTAGTAATATTGGATACCTTCATGGTGGATTAAATCTATACAATAACGGCTTAGGGGCAGGATTTGTAGCAATGCTACTTGTTCCAGTTCTAAAAGCCTTTAAAGAAAGTGGACAAGTAAATTGAAATGCTACACATTTTATTAATGAATTAATGACCTATTTATATAAGTTAGATTCAAAAAATATTCAGGTTAACTTACATAGAGATGAAAATAAAACTTTTTTCTTATCTCTGGAGAAGTTCATAATATTGATGATACTGAATTAAATAGGCTAAAAACAATATTAAATACCCAAAGACAACATGAAGTGGAAGAATACTATTGGCACTTAGGTGGATAAAGCGATGCCGAAAGATATCTTTCTTTAGTTGGAATAATGATAGATGATGTAAATATATCATCTAAAAATAATATCTTATCTTTAGATATATAGAAATTAATATTATTCTTTTGGATATGCCTCCTTTGTTAGTTGTAGTCGGCAAACCTGCATCCTTCCTATTGGAGGCTTTTTTATACTCATAGCTAAAAGCCTTCCGGAACCACAGGTAAAACCTATGGTATTCTTTATACAAAAACATAGACATTTGAAGTGAAAAATTTCAAATGTCCACTATTAATATATTTAGAATACCACTAATTAAAACTATAATTTCACAAGATCTCTAGTAATGAGCATAAATAAAACTCTTTTATAAACTTATCGTGATTTTGTAAATATTGCAAGTTTTATAAATATAACATAGATTTTTACCATTTTCAGAAGAAAAATAAACACTGCTATTAGAAAAAATATTTAAAAAATTATGTGATTAAAAGTCAAAAAATATTTTAGTATCAAATCCGTTTTAAGAACGAATAACAGATAGTTATAATAATATAATAAACCACCCGTTTATCGGGTGGTTCTTATTAATATATTTCTGCTACTCTAACAACTAAATTCGTTCCATATTTATATCCTGTTGCATTCATACATAATAAACCTGCTTCATTATTTTGAGTGAATTTTAGATCTTCATTATTATCTATCCATCTGATTCCATTTACTTTTTCAAAGAAATTAGTAAAAGTTCTTGGATTATCTCCTTCTCCTCCTAATGTAACATTTTTATTTCCAACGATTTTTAAATCATGAATAAACAGATATATTTTTCCTTCCTTAGTTTTTAATGCAAAATCCTTTCCTTGAGACTTTATTTCACAAGGTTTTCCTTCGTATATAGCTTTACCATTAATATTCATCCATTGTCCTATAACCTCAAGCATAGCTTCTTGCATTCTTGTTATATTTCCATCTTTATCAGGCCCAACATTCAGAAGATAATTTGCCCCGACTTTTCTACATGCACATAGTGTTTCTATAAGCTGAGCTGTTGATTTGTAATTAAAATCATTTTTAGCAATTCCCCAATGGGAATTCATAGTTTGACACATTTCTCCTGATACATACTTACTCATATTGCTTCTATCTATAGGCGTTGGTAATCCTTGTTCGAAAGTAACACTATCTATTTCATTATGCTCAAGTTGTCCACGTCTACTTAAACCAGTATTGTTTATTATCATTGCATTAGGCTGATATTTTCTTATAGTTCCATATAATTCATCAAGCTTCCAATCTGCACCTCTCTTGTCCCAATTTCCATCAAACCAAAATCCACCTATTTCTCCATACCTTGTGCAAAGAATTTCTACAGATTTTCTTAAATACTCAAGATAAGTGTTAAAATCAGTTTTATAATTTTTTTCATGCCAATCTAAGGTTGCATGGTAAAGTATAGGAACTATACCATCTTCTCTACAAGCTTCTAAAAATTCTTTTAATAAATCTCTTTTAGCCCCACTATGAGGTGCATCGTAATTTGAAAGTCCGTTAGTATCGTATAAGAAGAAGCCTTCATGATGTTTAGTTGTAAGAACTATATATTTAATTCCAACCTTTTTTGCAAGCTTTGTTATATTTCTAGGGTTATACTTTTCTGCTGTAAATTTCTTTGCATACTTTTCATATTCCTCTGAAGGTATGCCATGTATTTCCATAAGCCATTCACCAGATTCTTTTAGCGAATATAACCCCCAATGAATAAATAATCCAAACGCCATCTGCTCAAACTTCTCTATTCTTAACTCTGGTCTAACTATCATTTGATATCCTCCAATATTACTCTATAATCTATTTAATCTATCTTTATACTTACATAATAATTTGTCATTGTACTCAAGCCCACCATCAATATTAGCACTCATAAATATAGGAGGTGTAAAACCTTGCTTTAACATTATATCCATTGATTCAAGAACTGCTGAATTTAAAAGCATAGCTCCAGCTATAGATGAAGTAGCCCCAACTTTAACTGGTATTCCTTCAACTTCAAGCGCAGAATCCCCATATACCCCCATATTATCTAAAATTACATCTGCATAATCAAAAAGCTTTTTGCCTGAGGAATGTCTTGATTCAATATTTTTTGATACTTCATATGAAGTTAATACTATTATCTTTAAACCATTTTCCTTCGCTACTTTAGCGATTTCTATGCTTATAGGATTTCTTCCTGAGTTGGATATTATAACAATGCAATCTTCTTGTCTAAAATCACATTCCTTAGCAAATGTTTCTCCTACACCTTCAATTCTCTCATATATCCCTGTGGAAGGTTCTCTTAAAAGCTTTGTAGGAATTAATCCTCCTGTTCTGCCTGATATCTCTAAAGCAGTTCCATATGAATGTCCACTTCCAAAAGTTTGAATAATACCTCCATTCATTACGCTGTTTGCTATTATTTCAGCTGCTTTCATAATATTTTCATTTTGATCTATCTTTAACTTCTCTAGTAAATCATCTATAGCTTTAAAATATCTATCTGTTAATACGCCCATTTCTATCTCCTCTCAATATTAATATATTTTTTATTTATCTTTTTTAGCTTTTTCCATATATTCTTTTAGATAAGTTTTCTTTTCGTCAGGAACCATTATAGCTGTCAATACTACTCCTCTTTTTTCTAACTCCTCAAAATCATTAAATTCTTCTTTTGTTAAACTTATAGACTTCTTTATTTGTATAGTATCTTTTCTATTAGCCATGTTTCCTACATTTACTTCTTTTATATCTAACCCAAGATCCATTAAATCTAATATATCCTTTGGACTTTTAACAATCATCATTACTCTTTGGCCTTCATATCTATTATTTAATATGTTGCTAGCCGCTTTTTCCTTAGTAATTATTGATGTTCTAACTCCTGATGGCGCAACCATCCTTAAGATTGACTTTTGCATCTCATCATTAGCAACTTCATCATTAACTACCATTATTCTACCTACTTTTAAGGATGTCCCCCAAAAGTTAACTACTTGTCCATGTAATAATCTATCATCTATTCTTATGTGTACTATACTATTCATACTTATTCACTCCTTACTATTAAGCAATTCCCAATATATGAATTACAATTGAAATTACTATTAATAAAATAATTGTCTTTGTTGAAGTCATTTTCTTCTTTCCTAATATCCAATATACAAATGCAACTAAAGCAACTGGAATTAATCCTGGCATAATTTGATCTAATATAGATTGAAGCTCCATTTTAACGTCACCTTGTTGAAATACATAGGATGTTTTTAAACTAACTACAGTTGGAATTAATGCTCCAATTACTGTTAATCCTAAAATATTAGCAGCTTCTGTTATATTCTTTAATTTTCCACCAATATTTTCAACTAACTTAGTACCTTCTCTATATCCTATATTTATAAATGCTTTAGAAATAAATAATTTTATTAAACCTGCAATTATCCAAATGATTACTCCAAAATAACTTCCTTGCAGTGCCATATAAGCTGCAACGGAACCTAATACAGTTTCCCATATTACCCCGAATAAAGTATCTCCAACTCCTGCTAATGGTCCCATTAATCCAGTTTTAATTGATGCTATTGCCTCTTTGCCTTCTATTCCACTTTCCTCTTCTATTGCTAGGTTAGCTCCTAACAGAAATTGAGCTGTAGTTGGATTACAATTAAAAAATTGAAGATGATTTTTAATTGCCATATTTAGTTCATCATCATCTTTATACATTTTTCTCAATGCAGGCATCATAGTATATGCATAACATAACCCTTGCATCTTTTCATAAGTCCAACCACTTTCACCATTGAGAATCCATCTCCAACAAACTTTATTAATATCACTTTTACTTAAAACTTTATTATTATTCGTCTTCATCTATTATTCCCCCTTCACTTGAAACTGGAACATAATTTACAGATTCTTTAACTACCTTTGATGATCTTTTATAATTTATAATTGCTAATCCTGCTCCGACTATTGCAACTCCTAACATTGGTACTGATAAATAAGCTGCTATTACAAAACCAATTAATAAATATCCAATAAAATTTTGAACTGGTAAATATCTTAATAATATAGCTACCCCTAAAGCAGGTAATACACTTCCAGCAACTTTAAGTCCTCCAAGTAACCATTCAGGTGAAATATTTAAAATATTTTGTACTATATCATTTCCAAAGTATAATGCAAAAAATACTGGTATAGTTCTAGATAATCCCCATGTTACTATTCCTAATAAATTCATTATTTCCATTTTTCTATATTGTCTTTTTTCAACATAAGCTTCAGCTTTGTGTAATAACACTGTATTTGAAAATCTTGCTAATATATCAAATTGTACTAATAATAATCCAATTGGTACTGCCAGTCCTAAAGCAAATTCTAGTCCTTGATTAGAAATTACTGCAAAAGCTGTTCCTATTAGTGCTCCTGACATATAATCCGGAACAGTAGCTCCACCATAAGTTCCTACACCAAGAATCATAAGTTGTAATGTTCCTCCAACAGCTAAGCCAGTTGTTATATCTCCTAGCACTAAGCCTGCAAAACATCCAGCTATTACGGGTTTATTGAAGCCAATTTGTGGATTTAATGAATCCCAAACTGCAAGCCAAGCATATAAAGTTAATAGTATAATTTGCCAAAATTCAACTTTCATATTGTTTTCCTCCTTAATTTTTACTCATCTTCAATTGATACTTGAGAATTTAAATCAATATTCATTATACCTTGTTTTGAAGAACTCAAGATTGATTCAATAACTTCATCTAAAATACTGTCTTGATTTAAAACAGCCTCTATAAGCATAGGTAAATTAACTCCAGATAATATTTTTATCCTTAGTTCACTTTCTAATGCTATTTTTATTGCTGTATTACATGGAGTACCTCCAAATAAGTCTGTTAGAATCAATATTTCATTTTCATCTTTTATACTATTGGTAATATTTATGAACTTTTCTCTCAAATTTTCTATTTCATCATTCTGTGAGAACTCTATGAAATATAATCCTTTTCGTTCACCCATTACCATATCAATAGTATCTCTAAATCCTTCTGAAAGTTTCCCATGTGTTGCTACAATTATTTCGTACAAATTTTCCCCTCCTTTTTTTATTTAACTAATTAGTAACTACTTTTTATGTTTTTTTGAATTTCTCATTTATTTATAAAGCAATATTCATGCCAAGTTTTGTAACGCTTTTCAAATGAATATAATTTCTTTAGAATTGGCTTATTTACTGCTTTCATAATCTTTAATAAAATTATAAATATTACTTTTAAAAGTTTGTGTCATAGTTTTGCTAATTTTGTGTCATAGTTTTGTTTAATTTAATATATTATTTCCCATAAAGCTTTGAAAACACAAAAAAAGAATCAGCAAAACTTGTGCTGATTCTTTTTTGTGTATTACATATAAATAACTTTATGAATATTTAAAATTTATAATACCTAACATTAATGCAATTTCATTTGCAGGTATAGATATAGAATACTCCTTCAATTCATTTTCTAAGATATTTTTTAAAATATCAAATTGATTTTTATCATATTTTACAGGTATTATATCATCTTCAATTTTTGAATTTTTATCTAATACAACTCTTTCTATCATTATTGCTGTATGTATAAATAAACTTAATCTTAAATCACTATTTAATTTTATTTCTAATTGATTCTCTAGTATATTAATTATTCTTTCTACATCATCAATTACTTTTTTAGGATTTAAAATAATCATTCTACTTATTATATTTTGAAGAGATAATAATTTTATTAATTCATTTATTATAGTATCTATACTTTTATTCTTAACTAATTTTTTGAAACATGCCCTTAATTTTGCTTCTCCATCATTCTTTAAACAATCACTTAATTTTAAAACTTCAACACCTGATATTGTTAAATCTAACGTACTTATAATTAGTTGTACATCATATTCATCAAATATAGGATCACTGATACCATTATTTTTTAATTTAAAGAAATCATATGAAATTACTTTTATCGATTTATCATCTATGCATCCCTTTACTATATCTTTTAACTTATTTGCCACACCAATACCAGTTGCACAACTAGTTATAATAGCCTTTTCTTTTTCCTTACTTTCAAAATATTTATAACTTATCTTTGTATTTTTTACTGTTTTATCTATTATTTCTTTTATTCCATCACCCTTTATTATCATATCTCCAACACCTAGTGCTAACTGAGTACTAATATTATTAATAACTGCTACTTCACTATCTACAATCTCTTTGACTCCTGAATGTATTTCAAATAATGATCCCATATCAACTAAAAATATTATTCCACTACTATTGGTAAAATTCTTGATATAGCTCTTTATATCTTCTATTATTTCTTGAGGTTTCATATGTATAGGCATATCAAAAGGAGTAAATATAAATTGACCTAATAATTGATTTACAGCACTTGCTATACTTGTTGCTGTTGATTGCCCATGTGCTACTATAACCGCATCTATGTCACTCAAATGATTTATTTTTATAAGTAAAAAAATATATAAACTAATATATGTCTCTTCATTTATACCAAAGCTTATCCCAATACTCTCTTCAATATTTTCCAAGAAATTTTTTGCTATATAATTATATTTAAAATTTTTAGCTTTTATTATCTTTAATATACTTTCTTCAATTGAAACAATACCCATGTTATTTGCATTTTTATTATTTTTAAAAAACATAAAGATATTTGCTATTGATCTTGCTGTATTTTTATAAAATTTCATCCCATATTTTTTTTCTAAATCCTTTAGGGCTATTTCAATAGTATTTATTAAAACTTTAAATCCTATGCCATTATGTAAATTTTCACTTTCTTCAATAAAAATTGAGTCTATTTTATTCAATTTTATACTTAGTATTTTTTTATATTCTTCAGAACTTATTAAGTTTTCTTCATACCTTTCAGTTTCTTCGTATATTTCCTCCATATAGCTAATATATTTATTGTATGTTTTTTCCGTTTCAAAATTTGACACTTCATCAACTATATTATCCTCTTCAGTAATACACATATTTTTTAAATTATAAATATTTTTTACTTCTTTTATCTTAACTATATTCTTAGGTAAATGTTTAACTTCAACTATAACATCGCCATATATATTTTTTCTAAAGCTACTTGCACAACTATATTTAACTGCATTTTTAAGAGCCCCAACATTTCCAATAGAATTCATAGCTAATAAAATATTGACAACTTTTTTATCAATAATTATATTTTTTCCTAATATATCTCTTTCTTCTTTATAAAATCTCTTTATAAGTTCGATTCTTTCATCAATTGGTCTACAATTTACATTAGGCAAGTTAATAATTATTGGTATTCTTCTTATGAAAGTATCAATTAAAAATTTATCTAACTTTTCAGTTGTTGCAAATATTAGTCTAACATTACTTCTTCTAACACTTCCATTTTCACCGACTCTACTAAAAATCCCTTTATCAAGTAATAAAAATAGCTTTTCTTGTCCCTCTGGTGATAATCTATGAATTTCATCAAGAAATAAATATCCATTCTCTGCTTCTTCAATTATTCCTTTTGACTCTACCTCGGCCCCTGTAAAAGCACCTTTTACATATCCAAATAACTTTGAAGATAATAATTCTTTATTATTAGAATACTCCGCACAATTAAAAGTAATGAACTTAGCATCTTCTTTTATAACTTTTTTAGATTTCGCATACTCATATATAAGTTTAGCCATAAAGCTTTTCCCAACACCGCTACTACCAGTTAATAGTATTGGTAAACCATTATTAGGGTATAATGTTGCTGACTTACACTCTTCCACTGCCTCTGCTAAGCTTCCATTGCTTCCTATAAGCTTTTTAAATACATCATCTTCTAAATCTAATTTATTTTCATTTAATGACTCTGCCACTTCTTTATATAAAAAATAAACTGGTCTTGTTTTGGTCTTTACAACAGTTCCATCATCCACCATTTTATTAAGAAAGTGACTTATAACATTTCTTTTTATTCCCAATACCTCACTTATATCTTGTGCTGTAATTCCTTTTCCACCTTTATCTAAAATATCTTTACTTAAAGTTGATATAACCATCCTTATTTTATCTTCATTCTTCAAATATAGCACCCCACCAAAGTTATTATTTATACTCGCTCATAAAATACTCTATTTTTTATATTTATTAATTCTTATAAATTCAATAATAATATTTTGTAAAATATTATATCATACCATATAAAAAAAACAAATTTAAGATAATCTTTCAATTATATTAAATTTGCTGGTAATACTACTTTCTATATCTTTTAAATCCATAATGCTGGTCTAAATATTTTATCCTCTGAAACATTATGCATACATACAGGGATTCTTAACATTGAACATAATGTAATTAAATCAGCACCAATATGTCCAATCATCTCCTCTTCGCATCCTTTAGGAATATTCGGATTTCCATTATATAAATCTTTTATTATACACATCATCTTAACTACAAATTCTAAATCTTTTTCTTTTTCTTTTTCTTCTTCAGATTTTTGAATTCTTTCTGGATTTTTATCAAATCCTTGTTTACAATTAGATTTTACCCACTTTAAAGCTTTATTATATTCTTTTTCATCATAAATTCCTTCTGTCATTCTACGAATTATTTCAACCTCATCAACTGACTCTACTCTCATTCCTAGATACTTTTCAAAGAAATCAGTATTAATAATTGAACCTGCTATCCCCATACATATAGATCCAATTTGAAGATATGATTTGCCTCTCATTGTTGCTACAGCTATAGCTGGTCTTCAAAATCTAAGCAACTTCTCCTTAACATCTTCTGGTATCTCTTTTTCATCTACATCTTGAACATCATGTCCATATATTCCAAATGCAGGTAAACCCTTTTGTGCATGTGCTGCTAAAACTGCTGCTAAATAAACCGCTCCTGGTCTTTCTGTTCCATTAAATCCCCATACCCCTTTAATAGTCATAGGATCCATATCCATTGTTTCTGATCCATAGCACCAGCAAGGTGTTACTGTTAATGTTATATCTACACCTTCCTTTTTAAATTTATTGGCACAAGCAGCTGCTTCTCCTACTCCCCTATTGTTGTATCAGCTATTACAACCTTTACAGGCTCTCCATTAGAATATTTCAAATTATTTCTAAAAAGATCAGCTGTGGCTTTCGCCATACTCATAGTTTGATCTTCAAGAGATTCTCTCACCTTTAATATTCCTCTTCTCCCATCTATGGTAGGTCTTATACCAATAACAGGATAATCACCAATTAATCTATTATTAAACATTGTATCCCTCCTATGCTTTTCTTAATGTTATTATATAGCTGTTTTATTTAAATTACTTGCTGTAATTTAAATAAAGTATAATAATATCCACTTTTAGGAGATTTATGAAGTATTTAAATTTTAAAGAAAATAAACAAAGAGGTACATTTGATTTTCCAATAGATTTTTATCATGTTGATAAAAATCACATTGAATATGTAATGCCTATTATTGGCATATTGAATATGAAATAATAAGAATATTAGAAGGAGAATTTACAATTTTATTAGATGAGAAAGAATTATGTGCTAAAGCAGGAGATATAATACTAATTCATGATGGTGTTTTACACGGTGGCAATCCTAATAATTGTGTCTATGAATGTATTGTTTTTGATATCAATTTTATTTTAAAAGATAATAATGTATGTAGCAAAATAATATCCGAAATAATTGATCATACATTAATAATTAATGATTTTTTTTCTCGAAAAAGTATTGAAATACATGATATTATATGTGATTTATTTGATGCAATAAACAAAAATTTCCAGGATATGAATTTATAGTTCAAGGTAAGCTTTACGAATTATTAGGATTAATAATTAAAAATAATTTTTATTCATATAATAATGTCAATAAGTTAAAACAATCTCAAATATTAAAATTTTAAAAAGCTATTAATCTTATAGAAACTTCTTATTCATCTTATATTACTCTTGATGATTTATCTAAGGCAGCAGGAATGTCTAGTAAATATTTATGTAGATTTTTTATAAGATGATAAAAAAACTCCTATAGAATATCTTAATCACTATACGGTAGAAATTGCTTGTCATAAATTAACCACTACAAATCTCTCAATTACAGATATTGCTTTTGGCTGTGGTTTTATGACTTAAGCTGTTTTATAAAAACGTTTAAAAAAATATTACTCCTAAAATGTATAGAAAAAATTATAATCCTGGAAAATAAAATATAAACTATAGAATAAATATCAAAAAAATAATCGTTTAATAGATATAGCGTAATGATATTGAAAGTTACCTAAAATAAAAAGTAATTTAATATATTAAATAGTCTATTAAAATTAGCTCTCTTTTTCATGTTGATCTAAGATTCCTAATAATATAAATATAGTTTCTGAAAATATATCTAAACATAGTTGTACATGTAGCTATATTGACTCTTAAGAAAATATATTTTTTTATAATGTATACTTCAAATACTATTTGTATTATGCTATTACTTACAATAATTTAAGTTTCGTAAGTAATTAGCAAAGTAATACTATTATGTAATAATATTGCACCGAAGAATTTAGGTTAGTAACTACAATATTTGATATGCCAATTCAAGATATGGTTTCTCTCTATAAAAGCCGTTAGGCTATTTAGTTATTCTTTAAATCCATAAAACAATATCTAAACATAAAAAATGGCTTTTTAAATCTCTCAATACAAATATATGATTTAAGAGATATATTGTTAAGGTGAATATAATATAGAATTAAAAAATAATAACAACATATTATAGGTATACTATACTTAAAATTGCATGAAAAGTAACAATTTTATCTATTAAATAATTAAAATAGAAACTCCAACCAATTTGTTTTCTATTAGTTGGAGATTAAAATATTATGCTATAAAAACATTGACTTTTTACAATACTGAAAATAAATAACCTAATATTCTATTTCTATTAATCTCATATTATTTATTAGATTATCTATAGAAATTTCATATATAATAATTTTTTAATATTGTTTTTATATAAGGTATATTTTTTTCTATTATCTTTTTAACTCTTTTATTTCTAGAACTTTCTTTACAACCTTTGTTCCAATAACATCTTCTTGCATTTCTTCTAATGCCTTTGATAGTTTGGTCCATCCCATACCTTCAACTTCGCAGGACTTTTGAATTTCACCACTAACGTACTCAGCCATAAAAGTAATCATTAGTATCTCCTTATCTTTTACATAATCAGAACCAAGATACTCTATGTTTTTAATATCTATTCCAGCCTCTTCTTTAACTTCCCTATATACAGCCTCTTCAGCTGTTTCATTATTACCTACATACCCAGTTAGAAGAACCTTAGAGTTTTCATATATATAGCTTTGCTTTAATAATAAAATTTCATCTTCTTTAATAATTGCTACCATAATACATGGTTTAGGTATATCAAAAAACATCATATTATCATTAGGACAATAAGGTACTCCCCCCTCATCCCAGCTATACTTTTCCTCTAGCCCTCTTCCGCATATAGGACAAAATTTATACTTCATACTTCACCTCTTACTTAGCAAAAACTAGGTTAATTAAAATATTATATCAATTTTTTCGTTAATTTCAATCATGTTTTTATCCACCTTACAGTTATAAACCATAATATCAACACCATTTTCTCTTGCTAATCTTAATGCTCTTCCGAACTCTGGATCTCTTTCATCATTAGGAGAAAATGTCTCTACATTATCTAATTGTACTAAAAAAAGTATTCCGGCACCATATCCTTCTTTTTTCGCTTCTATTAATTCTAATATATGCCTTGCCCCTCTTTCAGTAGGTGCATCAGGAAACATGCAGTGTCCATTATCTTCTAGTGTTACTCCCTTAACTTCTAAAAAATAATTTTCTTTTTCATCTTCTGTGGATAATTTAAAATCAAATCTACTTTTTCCATAAGTTTTCTCCCTATTTATTTTACTATATTTATGTAAAGTATCAATTCTTCCATTTAATAAAGCTTCATTAACTACTTTATTAGGTATCTGCGAATCTATATTTATTAATATATCACCTTTCATAGCTGCAATTAAATCATATTTAGTCTTTCTTGTAGGATTTAACTCCTCTCTTAAGAATATCTTAGTTCCTTCTATTAATATTTCTCTACATCTACCTGTATTAGGCACATGTACTGTTAATTCTTCTCCATCTAATAGCACCCTTGCATTAAATCTATTTGGTCTTTCTATAAATATTCCTTCATAAATTTTCTTATCAAATTCCATAATTTCTCCTTATCTCTATAAAATAACCTAATTATTCAACAAATTTTTCAAATTTATCCACCACTTATATTAAAGTTTTCCACAGGTTAATTCTTAAAATATATGATTTTTTCTTTATTCCCGGTATTATTGTAACATTATCCACATATTTTATCCACATTTCGTCCAAACTGTGCATAACTTTATAAACAACTTTTAAATTGTATTTTTCTTACTTTCTATATTATTACACATACTTATATTTTTCCTTATATATCATCATATTGTTACAAACATATATTCAATCCATATATATTGTGTCAATATCTTTTTTAAAGTTTTCAACAGTTTTTAATAGTTGTCCACATTTTGTGGATAACTTTCCACAATTTTAACATAATTCACTTCTTAACTTTCACTTAACCACACCTTAAAATTTCCTTAAAGCATATTTAAATCTATTGTATTGATAGCTAGTATTTTTTATACTTAAGTCAACATAATTGAATTTTAAAATATAAAGGAGGATACTGTGAATAAAGAATCTTTTTTAAAAATACTCAAAAATGGTTTAAATGACTTTCCTGAAGGAGAGCTTAGCGATATATTATTTTACTATAAGGACTATTTCGATTCAGCTATAGAGCAAGGAAAAAACTATGATGAAATTATTAATGAATTAGGTGATCCCTATGATATCGTCAAGAATTATAGATACAATAAAGAAAATCCTATACTTAGCCAATCAATAGTAGTAAGTGATTCTAGTGATAATTCACAAGATAGTGGAAACTTTAAATCAAAAAATAATTATGAAAAGAACTCTTACATTAATAAGAAAAAGAATAATCATTCTAGTAATTTAATAGTTTCCTTACTTATTATTGCTCTTTCATTTATATTATTAGGTCCTTCTATTTTAGGAGCTGTTGGGGTTATTGGAAGCATATTTTTAGCTGTAATAGTTTCATCTTTTTCATTATCAGTAGCTGGAACTATAACTCTAATAGGGAAAGTTGTACATGGAATTGGATTAACAATCTTACCTGAGTTTATTGTAGACTTCCCTAATTCAGTATTAGCATTCTCAGTTTTAGGTAGTATATTTTTATTTGTCTTTTCAGTACTATTGTTATACTACTTTATAAAACTATTAATACATTTAAGTAAGAAATTCTTTAATTGGTCGTCTAGGAAAATAAGGGGGAAAGATAATGGAAAACAAAAAAATAATTAGCAGTAAAATGAAAATATTTATGGTTTTTCTCTTACTTTCATCAATTATTTGTTTTACTACTGCTTTTATTCAGCTTTATTACAGTGATTTTAAAGTAGATAATTATTTCAATATCAGTCAGTATTACAACAATGCTATAAATTGGAGTAATGACTCTGATGATTTAAGTGGTGATGAAGTTTATTCAAAGTCAATTGACTTAAAAGATATAGATAATATTAATATAGATTTTTATAATTATCCTACTGTTGTACAAACTTATCCAGGTGATAGCTTAAGTATTTCAATTTATTCAAAGCATAATCCATCTTCAGCTCAAAATAAACAGATTGAATTACTTTCAAATTCAGTAGATAATAAAACATTAGTAGTTACCCCTTCACAAAATATATCATCAATAAATGAATATAGAAATAATATTAGCTTTTTAATAAAGGTACCTTATTCATATTCAAATAATATAAATATTAATACTTCTAATGGTAATATAGAATTAAGTAATTTAAACCTGAAAAACTTAAATATTAAAACTACTAATTCAGATGTATCAATAAATAATTTAACATCAGAAGCAACTAATATTTCCACTACTAACGGAAGTATAGTAACTAATGTACTTAATGCTAAAAATTTGATACTAAATACTACTGATGGAAGTATATCCTCTACAGATAATTTTACTAATGGTACTATTTCCACTATAAATGGGTCTATTTATACATTAATATCTAACAGTGCAAGTAATTTAAATATAAACTCTACTTCAGGAAGCATTAACCTATCAATAAATAAAGATTCAAACTTAACTTTATCTTATTCGACTATAAACGGAAGCTTATACAGAGGTTCTTATGATGAGAGTTCAGATTATCTAAATAATGATAACACCATAAAATTTGGTAATGGAAATGGTAAAGTTAATGTTAAAACTGTAAATGGAGATTTAAATCTATCTGAATAAAAAATAAGCTATATCAAGATTTGATATAGCTTATTTTTTATTTAAATATTATTTAACTGCATATTTATCTTTATAGCATGATAGTAAATATTGAACTGCCAATGTAGTTGGCCCTGCAACTGCTGTTACAGCTGTCCATATAATCTTATTTTGCCCTTTTTCTTCTGCTAATTTAAAAGATGCAAATGCTGATAACACTAATAATAGTAATACCATAATTTATTTTTATCTCCCTTATCTTTTAATAGTTCCTTAATCCAATTCAATTCTACATAATAAATTAATAATTTTCAATAAAACAATAATAGATAAAAAGTAAACTATTTATGAAGTATTAACTAAAATTTAAGCACCAATAATCTTACCAGATGTATATTTAACTCCTAAGCTCTATGAAACATTTACTTTATATTTAACTAAAAAACATAAAAAATTCTATATATCATCTCTTTAGATTTAATATATCCTTTATACTTATTCCACAGTTGGCAGAGAACTTAAATTATTATTTTCACTTTGATCTGGGAGACTTCTTAAGTACTCTTCTCCCTTTTTTGATACTCCAATAGCCACTCCAGAGATATTTCCTCCTCTAGCCATTTTCACACCATCTTCTTTAGATATTCTTTCACCACTATCTAGCTCATATCCAACTACCTCACCAGATTTTTTAATTAATGCCCTTATTGAATGTGCATTGTCTTTAGCTGTAGGTACCTCTTTATTAATATTGGCAGGTAGTCCTCCAATTATATTATCATTCTGATTATTCAAAATAACACCTCCTAAAGTTTATAATGTTATTTTGCTCAATTAAAACTCTTTAATTCAACTTATTTAATATATATGCTTCAATTAAAAATCTACATCTATAGTCTTATAGCTTTATAAGTCTAAAATAATTCTTTAGTTAATTATCTAAATTGAAAGCATCGCTCTTTTAATTTAGATATAAGTTGTTAAGATAACTTGATATTTTAAATATTTTTAACACGAAATGTAAATTAATAAAATATCTGCTCTTTTTACAGCTTATATATAATATAAATGGATGTATTTTTTTTTATCTTAATACATCCACTAGTATAATTATAAAATTATTTCCGCTTGTTCCTTTAAAAGTTCAATATTGTTTTCTGCATCAACAGTAGTGAAATTATAAACATCTGTAAAATTATAGAAATAGTTAGCTATAGCAATTCTCTTAGCTCTCGGAATACTAAACTCTGCTGCTATCTTCTCTAAGAAATCAACTTCTTCCTCTTCATACTCCCCATCTACTAAAGCTAAGCCTACTAATTCAAAATAAATTATTCTTCTTGCTCTATCAGTTGAAGATTTTAAACTTTCAATAATATCTTCATATGCCATTTCACTAACTTCAGAATCCACTAATCCTAACTCTTCTTTATATTCATCTAAAAGAGCTTTTTCTTCTTTTGCAAACTCATTATCAATTCTTGCAAATATTGATACTAAATTTAAAAAAGCATTTGCCTCATCCTTATTTAATTCTTTCAAAAACATATTTCATAATCTCCTATTATCATAAAATTTTACTATAATATAATTATATAT
>OGSQ01000179.1_pt1 | contig 38344 bp, 31 predicted proteins | sample 1573921 | NCBI WGS metagenome assembly OGSQ01 (sample SAMN03295832, study PRJEB24534) | human gut metagenome | isolation source: fecal sample 7 from infant 4 | host: Homo sapiens | place: USA: Pittsburgh, PA | collected 2014-07 | reverse complement strand
GAATAACTACTAGCTTCAGCACTTTTAAATTTAAATTTTTTAATTTATATATATGTTGATTGTATAATTACCTAACTGAATTATTTTATATATTAAATATAACTTAATAAAATGTAAAAATCTTATTGCAACTTATATAATTTGAAATAGACTACTTACTTAATTATTAAATTCTAATTGATATAAGGCTGCACTAAAGCAGCCCTATATTACTTTTATATTCTCATCACCAGCTAATTCTCTTAAATAATCTAATACATCTGACTCCAAGTTAACCCAAGTATCCCTTGTCATTCTATATTGCTTCCTATCCTCTTCAGTGAATAAATATACAGTAGTATCACCTTTAAAGTAATCTGGCATTACTCTTAACTCTTTCATTAACTTCTTACCTTCATCTAGATTCTTACTTCTTATATATACCTTTGAAGTATTTATCTTTTCTAAAGGTTCTACACTTTCACATATTAACTTAGGTAATTCATCTTCCTTAATATTCACCCTACCCTTAATTACTACTAGAGCATCTTCTTTTAAAGAATCTCTAATTTTATCTAAAGTTTTTGGGAATACTATTACTTCTATTACCCCTGTTAAATCCTCAAGTTTTAGGAATGCCATTATAGTATTATTCCTAGTTATTTTTTGATTATATTCAGCAATTATTCCTCCAAGTATAACTCTTTCATCATCATGGATAATTTCTTCTGGTAAATCTTCCTGATTAAAACTTTCTTTAATTATTTCATATGATTTATTAATTTTTTCTATACTTGTTGATGTTTGAATTTTTAAGCTTTCTGCATATTCATCTAATGGATGACCTGATAAATATAGACCTGTCATTTCTTTTTCCATAGCTAATAAATTTTTCTTTGGAAACTCCTTTATATTAGGATAATTTACTTCTGGAAGTTCAAGTTCTTCTTCCAACCCAAAAAGGCTAATTTGACCATCTATATTTCTTCTTTTCTCATTAGCTATTCCATCCATTAACTTTTCATAAACTGCAAGCATTTTAGATCTAAATACCTTGAATTTATCTAGGGCTCCAGCCTTAATTAAGCTTTCAATTGCCCTTTTATTAACTGTAGATAAATCTAACTTATTTATAAAATCTATTAGTGATTCAAAGTTACCTTTTTTAGCCCTTGAATTAACTATTGTTTCTACAACATTGTAACCTACATTCTTTATAGCTGCTAATCCAAATCTAATTTTATCACCTTTAACAGTAAATTTAGAATAGCTTTCATTTATATCTGGAGGTAGTACCTGTATGCCTAACCCCTCTGCAAAAGCTATATAGTGAGCAACTTTTTCACTAATTCCCATTACAGAGTTAAGCATAGCTGCAATAGTTTCTACAGGGTAATATTTCATTAAATATGCAGTTTGATAACCTATAACTGCATAAGCAGCTGCGTGGGACTTGTTAAACGCATACGAAGCAAAGTCCATCATTTGATCAAAGATCTTATTTGCAGCTTCTTCTGAAATTCCATTACGCTTACAGCCTGGAACTTCAATGTTACCTTCTTCATCCACAACTCCATAGATGAAGTTCTTTCTTTCTTCTTCCATAACCTTGTGCTTTTTCTTAGACATTGCTCTTCTTACAAGGTCACTTCTTCCCATAGAGTACCCAGCAAGTTTTCTAACGATCTCCATAACCTGTTCTTGATATACCATAACTCCATAAGTTACGTTAAGTATATCCTCTAGTTCTGGTGCTACGTATTCAACCTTATCTGGATTTTGCTTACACTCTACGTATCTTGGTATCTCGGCCATTGGTCCTGGTCTATAAAGGGAAATACCCGCTATAATATCCTCAAGGCTATCTGGCTTTAACTCTTTCATAAAGGAAGTCATTCCTGGAGATTCTAATTGGAATACACCAGCTGTTTTTCCTTCACCAATCATCTTATATACTTCTTTATCTTCAAAATCTATTTTATCTAAATTGATATCTATTCCTTGGTTTTCCTTAATCATTTTAACAGCGTCATTCATAACTGTCAGAGTTCTAAGTCCAAGGAAATCCATCTTTAGAAGTCCAAGTTCCTCCAATGTAGTCATATCAAATTGAGCTACTACAGATTCATCATTTTTTTGAAGCGGTACATATTCAACTAATGGCTTAGATGCAATAACTACACCTGCTGCATGAGTTGAACAGTGTCTTGGCAAACCTTCTAAATCCTTACTTACATCAATTAATTCCTTAACTCTATCTTCATTATTATAAGCATTTTTAAGTTCTGGATTAATTTCTAAGGCCTTATCTATAGTTATTCCAAGCATATTAGGAATCATCTTAGCTATTCTATCAACTTCAGCATAACTATAATTCATAGCTCTACCAACATCCCTAATACAAATCCTTGGAGCCATTGTTCCAAAGGTTACAATTTGAGAAACATTATTTACTCCATATTTCTCAACTACATAATCTATAACTTCTTGCCTTCTTTCATAACAGAAGTCACTATCTATATCTGGCATACTTACTCTTTCAGGATTTAAGAATCTTTCAAAAAGTAAGCTATATTTAATTGGATCTATTTTAGTTATACCTAAGGTAAAGGCAACTATTGATCCAGCTGCAGATCCACGGCCTGGTCCTGTTGGAATTCCATTTTCATTAGAAAATCTTATAAAGTCCCAAGTTATTAAGAAGTAGTCTACATATCCCATTTGTTTAATAACAGAAAGTTCGTACTCTAATCTCTCAATATATCCACAGGCTTCTTCATTTTCTTTAAAATAATCCACAACTTCATCAACATTTAGTGGTTTATTTCTAAATTCTGTGAAGACTTCATACCTATCAATTAGTCCTAAGTAGCATTGTTGCCTTAAATAATCATAAGGTCCTATCCCCTCTGGCACTGGGAATTTAGGAAGCTTTGATACGTGAAACTCGTAATCAAAGTTACACTCCTCAGCTATTTTAGTTGTATTCTCTAATGCTTCTGGAACATATGAAAACATATCCCACATTTCCTCTTGAGATTTTAGATAAAACTCATTAGAAGGATATCTTCTTCTATTAGGATCATCCACAGTTTTAGCAGTTTGAATACACATTAATATATCATGAGAGGCTGAATCTTTTTTATTTATGTAATGAACATCATTAGTTGCAACTAAAGGAATTCCAGTTTCCTTAGATAACTTAATATTAGCTTCTGTAACCTTCCTTTGTTCATCCATTCCATGATTTTGTATTTCAAGATAAAAATCACCTTTAAAAATATCTTTATATAGTAACGCTACCTCTTTTGCCTTATCATAGTTATCTTTAAGATGCCATTGTTGCACCTCTCCACCTAAACAAGCACTAAGAGCAATAAGACCCTCACTATGTTCTCTTAAGAAATCATGATCGACCCTTGGCTTATAATAGAACCCTCTAATAGAAGCCTCAGATACTATTTCCATAAGATTCTTGTAACCTTGTTCATTCTTAACTAATAAAACTAAGTGATGGGTACTATTTTCTTTATCATTAACCTTAATATCCATAGACTTTGCTGCTATATATACTTCACAACCAAGAATAGGCTTTATACCATTCTCCTTAGCTTCTTTATAAAAAGCAACGCATCCGTACATAACTCCATGGTCTGTAATAGCTATACTATCCATTCCAAGCTCTTTAGCTCTACTTATAAGCTTTTTAATTTTTCCAGAGCCGTCAAGTAAGCTATACTCTGTATGAAGATGTAAATGAGTAAATTTTTTCTCCAAATAAACACCCCCTTGTGGATTGCTACGCAATCCAAATTAATAATTAAAGAATGGAAAAAACGAAAAAATTAATGAAGTAATTCCAAAGGAATTACTAAAAATAAATTTCAGAAACTCAGCTTGCTGAATTTCATCCTCAATTCTACATTCTTTCATTCTTTCATTTTTTCATTTTTCATTCCTAATATGTTCCTGATCTTATTTCTTCAGCTATTTTTTCTATTTTCCTTAGTCTATGATTTACTCCTGACTTTCCTACTGGCGGTTCTAGCATTTCTCCAAGTTCCTTTAAGGACTCATCTGGATAGCTAAGTCTAAGTTCTGCTATTTCTCTTAAATTCTTAGGTAGTCTTTGTAATCCAATCTCTCTTTGTATTAACTTTATGCTTTCAACTTGCCTTACAGCAGCGTTAACAGTTTTACTTAAATTTGCTGTTTCACAGTTCACTAGTCTATTAACATTGTTTCTCATTTCCTTCATTATTCTTATATTTTCAAGCTCTAATAATGATGTATGAGCTCCAATAATACCTAGAAGGTTCGATATTTGTTCACCTTCTTTTATATAAATAATAAAACTATTTTTTCTTTGAATAACTTTAGAATTTAATCCAAAGGTATTAATTAGCTTAGATAAATCTCTAGCATACTCTTCACTATGAGTCACAAATTCTAGGTGATAAGTTTTTTCTGGGTTACTTATGCTTCCCCCTCCAATAAAGGCTCCTCTTATATAAGCCCTTTTTAACTCTTCTCCCATAACCATATTTTCATCTATTCTATAATCTAAAGTTAATACCCCATCAACTTCAGCAAATATACCAGTATCTCTTAAAAGATCCCTGACCCCCATATCTTCCTCAATAAGAACCATATAAATATTATTCTTTTTTAAAGAATTACTTTTCTTAACCATTAACTTAGAGTGAATATTAAAATGCTCCTTAAGTAAGCTAAATATGTGTCTTGCTGTAGCTGGATTCTCAGTTGTTATTCTAAAGGATAACCCAAGTCCGCTAAAAGCTATAGTTCCACTTACTTTCATTATTGCCGAAATTTCAGCTAATGCTTCTTCCTTACTTAATTCAGAGTATCTGCATATTTCTCCTTTTACTTTTGATGAAAATGACATATTGCCTATTCTCCTTATAATCTAATCTATCAAATAATTATAACACAAATAGCAAAAATTTTTATAAGAATTTATTACCTAGGATTTATATAAAAATTTCAATTACTAGATAATTATCTACTAGCCTTGCATAAATATTCCCCTTATGCTTTTTAACAATTTTTTTCACATTATATAGTCCATATCCTCTTCCAGTACCCTTACTAGAGAATCCTTTTTTAAAGAATCCTTCTATATCTTCATTAGATATCTTAAGTCCTAAAACTGAATTCTTAACCTCAACTCTATACTTTTCAAGCTTACTAATATTAATAACTATATTCTTTTCAATGGAGTTCTTACTTGCTTCAATAGCATTATTCAATAAATTACTTAACATAATAGTTATTTCTGAATCGTCTAACTCAGACTTATCTATATTAGATTTAATATTATATTTTAAACTTACTCCAATCTGTTCACATTCTACAATCTTACTATATAGAACAGCCTTTACTACAGTACTCTCAATTTCTAATATTGAACTTAAATAACTTCCATCTTGAATATTCACTACATACTTTCCAGCTCTCTTTTTCATTTCTGGAATACTCTGTGAAACTTGTATCATGGAGTATAGCATATTAATATGATTTTTATACTCATGCTCATTAGCTTTTATATTCTGAATTATCTCATCAAGTAATGGATTATAGGCACTCTTAACCTCAATATTCTTATTTTTTAATATAGTTTTATGTAGACTTTTATAAAAACTTATATTTAGAAAAATATTAATAAATATAAGCATGTTAATTTCTATTATTACTAAATCAGGTAACTTACCACTATCATATATTATTTTAAATATCATAAAGAACATAAAAATATTAATCATAATATTTGATATAAGTAAGTTATTTTCTATATATTCTTCAAAATCTATATCCTTCTTTTCTCTAAAGACCTTTACCACTATAATTAATACTATTATGCTTAACCCATATAGTAATAAATGAATATATCTTAGTTCTTTAGTAAGACCTGTTATAAAATATAAAATGGTAACCATAGAATTCTGAAGAACAAAAGTAACTACTACACAAAGAATCATTTCTGTCAAAGTTAAATTCTTATCCTTTTTATCTATATACGCTATTGCCATTATTTCTAAAACTAATAAAACTACATAGACAAATAAAGTGTTTAATTCACTAAAACTATAAAATAAATAGCTACATATAGCAACAACTATACAATACTTCAGTAAGTTTTTCTTTTTTCCGTCATTAAATAGACCATTGTAAAGTATAACATTTAGCATCATCTCAATAAAAATCATTAAAACAACCATACGATAAATCCCCTTTGCCTCAACACCATGTTTTTAAATTTTTCTTAATATACTATATTTTAACAAAATATTTAATATTTTTCTATATTTCTTATAACCATTGCCGAATTTCAACAAATAATTACCAATAAAAACAAAAAGAAGACTGTCGAAAAATAGAAAATATTCCATTTTTCCACAATCTTCTTGTTTGAACTTACTTACTTTTTTTGTCTCTTTCTTTTATTTTTTGAGAAACATACATATATTCAATAATTTTCTTCCTATCATATAAAAGTTTCTTTTCCATTATAGTATCTACTAAAACTTCAGCTAAATATTCTGAATCATGCTTTACATAACCTTTTTCAATCTTAGCTAAAGAAGCTTCTATAACTTCGACTCCTAGACTTTTAAGTTCCTTACTATCTAAATCAACTAGTTGAGATCCATCTTTTAAATACTTTTCTTTAACATCTGCAGGTATATCTCCCCTATTTGCTATTACATAGTTTACTATACCTCTACCACCATACTTCTTTAAAACCTTTATATGGTCTGAAGCTTTAAAACCATGTGTTTCTCCAGGTTGAGTCATAATATTAGAAATATAAATCTTTATAGCATCACTTTTTCTAATATAATCAGAAATATCCTTAACTAAAAGATTAGGTATTACACTAGTATAAAGACTACCCGGTCCTAGAACTATTGCATCAGCTTCTTCTATAGCTTTTAGTGCATCCTTTAATGGCTTCGCATCCTTAGGTTCTATCATAAGCTGTTTTATTCTTGAGTTTTGCTTTATTGCTTCCTCTGGTATCTGGGATTCCCCTTCAACGATACTACCATTTTCAAGCCTTGCTACAAGCTTCATATCTTCTAAAGTTACTGGTACAACCTTCCCAGTAACTGCTAGTACAGAACTCATTTTTTGAACTGCATCCTCAAAGTTATCGCTTACTCCATCCATTGCTGCTAAGAATAAGTTACCAAAGCTCTGGTTTTTCAGCCTCCCATCAGGAAATCTATATTGAAGTAGCTCTTCCATTAGAGGCTCTGTATCTGCCAATGCTAATATACAGTTTCTTATATCTCCTGGTGGCAACATTCCTAGGTCCTCTCTTAAGTCCCCAGACCCACCACCATCGTCAGCAACTGTTACTATTGCAGTGATATTAGAAGTATAGTACTTTAACCCTCTAAGCATAGTGGAAAGACCTGTGCCTCCACCAATAACCACTATCTTAGGTCCTTTTACTAATAATCTTTTTTCATATATTAAGTTTTCCATCTTTCTACTATCAATTGATAATTGAATATATCCCTTGTTATTTAGGGCAATTATAGACTTCATACTTTCAACAACTGAAATATATATAACAAGTACTCCTGTTATATTTAAGAATATATAAAATATCTTATAGTAAACATCATAAACTCTTCTTACAGCAAGCTCTGTGAATCCAAAAGCAATTAATAATATTCCAAATATCCCAAAGAATAACCACCGCTTTATTTTAACACCTGGCCTCAACCAGTCTTTAATTCTCATAGTTTCTTAGCTCCTTGGTGTACATCCTCCCTAATATCTCTATGTTCTACAGAGACACTATAATTTCTCTTAGCTAATGTTTCATATAATGAGTTTGCTATTGCAACTGATCTATGCCTTCCACCTGTACATCCAACAGATACAATTAATTGCCTTTTTCCTTCTTTCTTATAATAAGGAATTAAAAATTCTAATAAATCATCCGTTTTTGTTATAAACCCCTTAGTTTCTTCTTGGGCTAAAACATAATCTCTTACTGGTTCATCATTTCCAGAGAAAGGCTTAAGTTTAGGTATGTAAAAAGGATTTGGTATAAATCTTACATCAAAAACTAAATCTGCATCTACCGGAATTCCATATTTAAACCCAAAGCTTAAAACAGTTATTGAAAGATCCTTTTCAGGCTGCTGTGCATTCCCATAATTTTTATTCATTTCTTCTCTTAAGTCTTTAATAGCATACTTAGAAGTATCTATTATTATATCTGCTCTATCTTTAACTTCTCTTAGCTTCTTTCTTTCCTCATTTATACCTGTAATTATTCTACTCCCAGGTGCTAAAGGGTGGCTTCTTCTACTTTCCTTAAATCTCTTAACTAGAACTTCATCTGAAGCATCTAAGAATAATATTTCATATTTGAACTCTTGAGCCTTTAAATAGTTAAGACTTTCAAATAGATCGTCAAAGAAAATTCCACCTCTAATATCAATAACAAGTGCGACTTTATCTATTTTTCCTTGACTTTGAACACAAGCCTCAGCAAATTTCGGTATTAGTTTTGGAGGAAGGTTATCTACACAAAAATATCCCATATCTTCTAGACTTCTTGTTGCTTCTGTTTTACCTGCTCCTGATAATCCTGTTACTATTATAAATCTCACCAAAATTACCTCCCTTAACTTTTAATTTTATATTTAAATTATATCATAATAACATTACTAATTTAATAAATTTCAATATTTAAAAAGGAGAAAAGCCTTAACTTTCCTCCACTAAATTATTTATCTCTATTTTCAATAGCCTTTTTTAATAAATCACAAAACTCTATATTTTGTTCTTTAGTCCCAAGGCTTACCCTTATCCATCCTGGCATATCTAATAAGTAACCTGGTCTTATTATATAACCATTTCTTAATAAATATTCATGTATTGACTTATCATCTCCATTTACATTTACCATAATGAAATTAGCCTCTGAATGTATATATTCAAGTCCCGTTTCTTTAAATGCATTATATAATACTTCTCTTTCCCTAGCATTATACTCTTTAACAGCACTTATAAACTCTTCATCTTCTATAGCTACTAAAGCCGCTCTTTGAGCAAATAAGTTAACATCAAAAGAGTTTATAACCCTATTTATATAATCAACTATTTCCTCTTTAGCTATTCCATATCCAAATCTTAAAGAAGCTAATCCATAAGCCTTTGATAATGTCTTTAATATTATCATATTAGGATACTCCTTTAATAATTCTAAAGAGTTAGGAAAATCATTTGAAGTTACATACTCTCCATAAGCTTCATCCATAACTATAATTACATCTTTAGGAATTTTTCCAACTACCTTATCAAATTCTGTTTTAGTAAATATACCACCTGTAGGATTGTTTGGGTTACAAAACCAAATAACTTTTGTTTTATCTGTAATAGCTGAAACCATAGCTTCTATATCTAACCCATTATCTTTTAGTGGTATTTTAACAGGGGTTGCTCCCATTAGTATTGTATTGCTTTCATATCTTGGGAAGGTGATTTCAGCCATTATGCTTTCATCGCCTTTATCTAAAAAAACTTCACATATTACATTAATTAAAGAATCCGATCCTGCCCCACAGAAAATCATATCCCTTGTTACATTAAGCTTCTTACTTAACGCTTCCTTAAAATCATATGAAGATGCATCTGGATACATATTCATTTCACTAACTAATTCTACTATAAGCTTCTTAACCTTATCTGAGGTTCCCAATGGATTCTCATTAGATGCAAGCTTTACAACTCTATCTATTCCATATTCCCTCTTCACTTCTGATATCGGCTTTCCTGCCACATACTTACTAAGCTTTTTAATTTCTTCTCTAACTTTATACTCCATCCTACACCGAACTAAAGTTCAATTAACAATTAATAATTACTCATTCTTAATTCTTCATTGAGCGCCAGCTCTTCCCCCTTTTGTTATTTATTGTAATATACTTTTCTTTCAATTATATATAAATCAGAGAAAAGTTTCCACCCCTACCTTTCAAATATATTTCCAAAAGATCCTAGTACACTTCCTTGATCAACTGATTTCCCCATATTTTGAGGTGCTGATGCATATACTCTAGATGCAAGTTTACTAAATGGTAAACTTTGAATCCAAACTTCTCCAGGTCCAGTTAATGTTGCAAAGAATAATCCTTCTCCACCAAAAACTGCATTTTTTATTCCACCTACAAATTGTATATCATAGTTAACATTTTGAGTCATTGCAACTAAACAACCTGTATCTATTTTTAAAATTTCTCCTGGCATTAAAGTTCTCTTTACTATAGTTCCACCTGCATGAATAAATGCTAATCCATCTCCTTCAAGCTTTTGTAGTATAAATCCCTCTCCACCAAAGAATCCTGTACCTAACTTTTTAGCAAAGGCTATTCCAATACTGACTCCTTTAGCACAACATAAAAAAGAATCTTTTTGGCAAATTAATCTTCCACCATAAGATCTTAAATCCATAGGCAATATCTTACCTGGGTAAGGTGCTGCAAAAGCAACTTTTTGTTTTGTCATTCCAGTATTGGTGAAGGCAGTCATAAATAAGCTTTCACCAGTGATCACTCTTTTGGCAGCACTTCCAAGCTTACCAAAGAACCCCCCACTTTGAGATTTTTCACTACCATCTCCAAAGATAGCATCCATGGTTATATAATTATCCATCATCATCATTGCTCCTGATTCTGCTACCGCCGTTTCTCTTGGATCTAATTCAATCTCCACAAACTGCATTTCATTCCCCTTAATTTCATAATCTACTTCATGTGCCATTCTATAAACTCCTCCTAATTTTATTATTAATTGTTGTTATGGAATCTTACCATATCAATCATAATAAGTAATCCAATAAAAAATGTTGTATAAGTTTCATCTAATACCTCTAGAAAATATCTGTCTCTTCCAAAAGTAAATTCTTTATCTATTCTTCCTACTACTGTTCCTGCAATTTTTATCTCATAATGCCTTCCCCAAACACTAGCACTTTCCATTACCATATCTCCATATATTCCTGATATATTATATTCAGGAATCATAATACTTTTATCTATAACAGCTATTTCATGCATATTTTCATCATATGCAATATATTTATGAGCTCCTATTCTAAACTTTTGTTTTAAATATAATATTTTCCTATTGTTTGAATCATATAAGCTTATATTTTTACCTATATCAAACTTATCTCCTTCAGCAATAAAAACCCTATTGTCATTTTCATCATAAATATCAAACTTGGCTCCCAAAGCTATTAATCTTTCTTTAACATAAAATTTTCTCATATACATTACCCCCAAAGCATTTATTATTAACTTTAAATATAGTATATTATACCACTTAATAATTGTCAATGATTTGTTAATTTTTTAATTTTACTTATTCATATCTTATGCAAATATAATTAAAGTAAATCTAACTTTATACTTATAAATTCAATTTAATACTCAAATATCAAATATGAATTTATTTCTTTGTAGTTCTAATATAAATAATAGAAGATTCCATATATAAAATAAAAATACTCTATATTTAAGTAACTTCTCTTACTTAAATATAGAGTATTTTTAAAACCAAATATCATCTAGCTTTTTCCTTTAGATTTACTAGGTATATATATTATAAAATATATTAGCTTCCAAATAGTATAAGTTGCTGAACTTAAAGCTATCTACTGTATAGAAACTTATACTATGGGAAGCTTTATTTATAATCCATTTTTACTTTTTATCTTCACCAATTATTCTAACTTCTGGGTGAAGCTCAACATCAAATTTATCTTTAACTTCATTTTGAATATGTGCTATTAAATCTAATATATCTTTAGCAGTTGCATTGCTTTTATTAATAACAAAACCTGAATGTTTTTCTGAAACAGCCGCTCCACCTATTCCATATCCTTTTAATCCAGCATCTTGAATTAATTTACCAGCGTAATAACCTACTGGTCTTTTAAAAGTACTTCCTGCTGAAGGATATTCTAAAGGTTGTTTTGATTCTCTCTTATTAGTTAAATCATCAACAATTTCCTTTATCTTTCTAACTTCACCATGCTTTAATTTAAACCTAGCTGATAAAACAATATAGTTTTTCTTCATTACTACTGAAGATCTATAACCTAACTCTAACTCGTCCTTTGATAAAACCTTAATTTCACCATTGTTATCTATAACTTCAGCACTCTCTATTACATGAGCGATTTCTCCATCATAGGCTCCAGCATTCATAAACACAGCTCCACCTATAGTTCCAGGTATACCACATGCAAATTCAAAACCTGTCAAAGAATTATTTAAAGCTTCATTAGATACATCTTTCAGCATAGCTCCACATTCAGCTTCAATTACTTCACCTTGAACTGTAATGTTTTTTACTTCATTAAATTTTATTACTACACCTTTAATTCCGCCATCTCTCACTAAAAGGTTTGACCCATTTCCTACTACAAAGTAAGGTATGTTGTTGTTCTTACATATTTCTATAGTCTTTACAACTTGATCTTTATTTTCAGGAATTAATAGAATATCAGCAGGGCCACCAACTCTGAAATGAACATAATTTTTCATTTCTGCATCTACAATAACATTTTCGCTTTTATAAAACTCTTTAAATAAGCCTTCAAATTTCTTATATTGATTCATACCTAACTCCTTATAAATAACCAGTAATACTTACATAGTATAAATTAAAATTTATTAATTAACAACCCATTAAAGCCATATTTGTATATTATAATTAATTTATAATCACTTTGTTACTTTTTTTCCTCTGTCTTAAAGTAACTTATTATACTATTAGCCGCTTTCTTGTCTATACTTGGAGTTTCCAATAGCTCTTCGTAGGTTGCATTCTTTATATTTTCAACACTTCCAAACTTCATTAAAAGATTTCTTCTTCGTCTTTCTCCAACATTAGGAATATCCTCTAATATAGAATGTAGTGTTCTTTTATCTCTTAAGGTTCTATGATATGTAATTGCAAATCTATGAACCTCATCTTGTATTCTTCTAATCATTTGCATTAAATTCGAACTTCTATTTATAATTAACTCATTATTATTATAAATTATACCTCTAGTTTGGTGCTTATCATCTTTAACTAAACCACAAACAGGAATGCTTATATTTAGACTATCTAAAACTTCTAAAGCTACATTTACCTGTCCCTTACCCCCATCCATCATAATAAGATCTGGGAAACTAGAGAATTTACCACTTGAAAAATTTAGTTGCTTATCTTGGATCTTCTTTATTTCTTCAAGTCCATGTTTAAATCTTCTTTCTAGAATTTCTCTCATACTATCATAGTCATTAGCACCTTTAACGGACTTTATCTTAAATCTTCTATAATCACTATTTTTAGCTCTTCCTTCTTCAAAAACTACCATAGTACCAACTGAATCAACCCCCTGAATATTAGATATATCATATGATTCTATTCTAAAAGGTGGTTCATCTAAATCTAGCATATCTTGAAGTTCTTGTAGAGAAACCCTATTTATTTCTTTTTCTTTTAAATACTTATCTTTAAATTGCTCAAGAGTAATTTTAGCATTTTTCTTAACCATCTCAAGCATATCTTTCTTTTGTCCCTTTTGAGGTATCTTAACCCAAGCCTTAGCCCCTCTTTTAATAGTTAAAAACTCCTCAATAAGCTCAGTATCATTTATATATGGTAAATAGATTGTTTTAGGCACCTTTGCCGTACCACCGTAAAATGAAGTAATAAAGTCCTCTAATACCTCGCCTACTTCATCACCAGCAGTATTTTCACAGATAAAATGCTCTCTACCAATTATCTTACCATCTCTAGAGAAGAATACTTGAATACAACTATCCTTTTCATCCTCATAAATGTTTATGAAGTCCTCATCACCTTCCATAGTCTTAAATATCTTTTGCTTTTCAACTATAGCTTCAATTGCAAGGATTTTATCTCTAAACTTAGCTGCCTTTTCAAATTCTAATTCTTTTGAGGCATCTTCCATTTCTTTTTTCAACGAATTTACTATTGTCTTATCTTTTCCATTAAGTATATCCATGATATCACTTATCATTTTACCGTATTCTTCTTTTGTAACATAACCTGCACAAGGAGCATCACATTTTTTTATATGATAATTTAAACAAGGTCTAACTGGAGTACTATTTTCATTAATTAATAATTTGCAGGTTCTTAATGGAAATATCTTATTAATTAGAGTTATAGTTTCATATACTGCTGTTCCGTTTGTATATGGTCCAAAGTATTTCGCTCCATCCTTTGCATATTTCCTAGTTACAAAGACCCTAGGAAAATCATCATTATTAGTTATTTTTATAAATGGATAAAATTTATCATCCTTTAATGCAATATTATATCTAGGACTATATTTTTTAATTAAGTTACATTCTAAAATTAAAGCTTCCATCTCAGAATCAGTAACTATATACTCAAATTCAGAAATATTCTTTACCATTACTTTTACTTTTTCAGAGTGATTTTTTGAATTTTGAAAATAACTTTTTACTCTGTTTTTTAAAACTTTTGCCTTACCTACATAAATTACTTCACCAAGACTATTTTTCATTATGTAAACTCCTGGCTTTTCTGGTAGGTTTTTTAAATGGTATTCAAAATCAAACATTTAAATTACTCCTCCAAATAATCATTTTGCAAGATTAATTTTATCACTACTAATAAATAATACAATAGAAAAGTAACTCTAAAAGAGATAATTTACATATAGTTTTATTATCTCCTCTAGATTTTAGTAGAAAAATTTATCTCTCTTAATTAAAAAGGCGAAGTAAAATCTTCAAACTTTGGCCAAGTTGTGTCCTCATTCTCAACTAAAACCTTGTTATAATCAAAACTCCAAGGTATATCTAAGGAATTCCAGTGAACTCCTCCCCTTAAGCTTCTTATAAAAGGCTTAGTAACTTTATAATAAATTAGTGCTTCTTTATTTCCCTTAATGTAATATCCATGAGCACACCCTGATGGAACATATATTAAATTTTTATTTTCTTCATTGAGATTTACCTTAGTAAACTTTCCGAAGGTTTTTGATTCTTTTCTTAAATCAATTACTACATCTTCGATTTCCCCAACTATACATGTAATTAATTTATCATGTCCCTCTGGTGGCAATTGAAAATGCATACCTCTTACAGTCCCTGATTTCGCTATTGCATAATACTCCTCTTTAAATTCTGTACTTAATCCATATATATTAAACTGACTTTCACTAAAAATTTTAATTAAATCGCAAGTACTCTCCATAGATACTGTTGGCGTAATTAAGTAGCAACCTTCAACTTCTAAACCCTTAACCCTAAACATAAATAATGTCTCCTTTTGTCCTTTCGTATTGAAAATTTGTCATATTTTAATATATGCTTAGGGTTAATTGATTTGTTCCACCTAGCCTTAGTATGTAAGAAAATTTACTTCCGAACACACAGAAGAAAAATTAAAGAATTAAAGAATTAAAGAATTAATTAATTAATTAATTAATTCAAGAATTAAAAAATGAAGAAATGGTGGAAAAAAGCCGTTATTGACAACTTTTAGATTAAATATTAAAAGGCTGCAAAAGCAGCCCTTTAATAAAAACTTTATTTTGAGTGATTTTGAAAAAATCACATCCTCAATTTTTCATTCTTAATTCTTCATTTTTCATTATCAATAGCCTAGTGTTGCCATTCTAACTACTTTCGATGCTATATCTGCTGCTGAACCTGCTCCATTTTCACCTTCTTCAACTATTACAGCTACTGCAATTTGCGGATCATCTACTGGTGCTAAGGATATAAACCATCCATGAGGTATTCCTTCTGATCCATCTTCTAACATATAATCAGCTGTACCAGTTTTACCACCAGCATTTGTACCATCGAAGGCTGGCCATCTATATATATTGTTAGATACTAAATATCCCATATACTCTTTAACAGTACCTGCAATATCCTTAGATATTACATCTTCCTTTAAAGCTTTATTTGGATATTCTTTTATAGTATTTCCATCCTTATCTACTATTTTATTAACTAATTTAGGTTGCATTAAGACTCCATCATTTGCAACAGTTGCTGCTACTATAGCCATTTGCATTGGTGTACTTAATACACTACCTTGACCTATACCACTTTGAGCAATGTTACCTATTTCTTCAGGCTTTAATGTTGGGAATTTGCTTGCTGGTATGCTTACGCCAGTTCCATTAATCCTTGAATTGAATCCAAATCTTTCAGATACTTCTTTAAGCTTTTCATTTCCCATTTCCATAGCTAATGTTCCAAAAACTACATTACTAGAAACCCTATATGCCATTTGTAAGCTAAGATCTCCATGAGCTTGCATCATATAGTTATTTAATTCTCTACCATCAGGGAAAGTAATTTTACCTGTATCACTAAAAGTTCTATTTACTATACTAGGATCATTTTCTAACGCTGCTGCTAATGTTACAGTTTTAAATACAGATCCAGGTGGATACATACCATCAACCGCCCTATTTAGAAGCTTAAACTCTTCATCTACTCCTGTATTAGCATCTTCTATTGTTTGCTCTAAATTAGTAGGATCATAAGTAGGCTTAGAAACCATAGCTAGGATTTCTCCTGTCTTAGGATTCAAAGCTACCACAGCTCCTTTTAAATCACCCATAGCATCGTAAGCAGCCTTTTGTATATCGTGATCTAAAGTAGTTACAATACCATTCCCAACCTTTTCTTCATCTCTATTTTCAAAGGCCTTCTTTATATCAAAATCGCTTAAGAAGCTTCTTAATCCATTACCGAAACTATTATATTTTGAAAGCTCAGAATCGAACTCTTCTTCCAAACCAGTTAGTCCAAATCTTTCATCTATATATCCTAATGAGTGAACATATAAATCACCATAAGTATATTCCCTACTTTGGCTATCTTTATCAATCCTAACACTATTAGTTAATGCTTCTCCGTCTCTTGAGTAAATAGTTCCTCTTAAGACTTCATTTCTCTTTGCCCAAAGTCTTCTGTTACCTGTATCATTTGCTATGTCAGGGCCTTTAAAGACTTGGAAATATGCTATATATGATATTAGGGCTATAAAACAAAATAGAAATATAACCATAACGTTTCTCACACTCTTAGATAATTCTTTCATAGCTCCTCCTTATTATAATATCTAACACCTATTAGGCCTCAGAAATTTTTTGTAATATGCCTAATGCAAAGAACATAGTTAACATAGAACTACCACCATAACTAATAAGAGGTAGTGTTATACCTGTTAAAGGTATAACAGTGAAAATACCACCTATAATAACTAAGGTTTGACAGGCTATCATGGTACTAAATCCAACTGCTACTAATTGACTAAATGCATCATTAGTAACAAAAGCATTTCTAATACCTCTATAAAATAATAAGAAGTATATTATCATTAAACCAACTGCAAATATCATTCCAAAATCTTCACATATTACTGCAAAGATAAAATCACTTTCACTTGCAAAGATTAAATCAGGAGCATATCCTTTTCCAAGACCAACTCCACGCAATCCTCCAGAAGCTATTGCATAAAGACCTTGAACAATTTGATATCCCTCATCATGGGCATACTGCCATGGATCTAACCAAATCATAACTCTTCTCTGAACGTGTCCAAACACTCCATAAGCCCCTAAAGCTCCCACTGCTGAAAGCCCTAAGCAAGTAAATACGTACTTCTTCTTAGATGTTGCTATGTAAAGCATAGTTACTGATATACCAAAGAAAATTAATGTAGATCCAAGATCTGTTTGTAAAACCATACATACTAATGAAAACATTACTACTAATGCTGGTTCAATAAGCTGCTTAAAATCTTCTTTGATAACATTCTTACTTTCATATTTAATTAAAGCAGATGCTAAATATAAAACTAATGCTATTTTCCCAAACTCAGAAGGTTGAAAGCTAATTGGTCCTAAGTAAACCCAGTTCATAGCTCCATTAGTTCTTATTCCAGTTACTAATCCAAATATAAGTCCCATAGGCATTAATATTAAGGTTAATATCATATATATCTTCTTATACCCAGCAAAGCTTTTTAAATCTGGCATGGCTACAACTATAGTTATATAAGCTACTATCCCAAGGACTGCCCAAACTAATTGCTTTAATGCAAAACTAGGATCTATTCTATATAATACAGCTATTCCTACTACTGCAAGAATACTCGAAAAAATTAATAGAAACTTATCTCCTTCTGGATAAAACCTTCTAATAAGGTAATGAGAAAATCCTATTATAATACATAGAACTACTCCTATAATTAATGCCTTTGTATCAAAGGGCTTTTGTAATAACCCTAGGTTTGTAAATAAAAGTAAGCATAATAAATAAATTAATTTAAGAACTCTTTTTTCTAACTTTAACGTCTTATTCATATCCTCACCTCTATTTTTTATCAGCTCTTATAACCCTAAAAGTTGCACTTCCTATTCTTATCTTATCGTTAGCTTTAATCTTACAGCGTCCCTTTACTTTTCCATCATTAACAAAGACACCATTAGTACTATTTAAATCTTCTACTTCTATCTCATTATTTCTAACTATTATTTTAGCATGACTTCCCGAAACATATTGATCAGTTAATCTTATAGTATTTCCTTCTTTTCTACCTATAGTTAAGCTATCATTTAATAATAAAACTGATCCCTCTTCTAAGCTTGAGTTATCTCCAGCACTTAACACTTCTATTCCAAAATTTCTTACTGCTGAAGATGGCCTTCTTCTTCTTCCGCCACCCTTAACATCCTTGTACATTATTTTTAGTGCATAATAAATTATAAAATACAAAATTATTATAAAAATTACACCAAAAACAAATGTTATTAGTTCTGAAAAACCCATATTCCACCTCTAAATTACTATTATATTACCATTATATATTAAAACTTATAGCCAAAAATAACAAGAGTAATAGCCTTATCTTAACATCTTTTTAAGATATTGGCCTGTATAAGATTTCTTAACCTTCGTTATCTCTTCAGGTGTTCCAGTAGCAACTATTGTTCCTCCCTTATCTCCACCTTCTGGTCCTAAGTCTATTATATAATCAGCACATTTTATCATATCTAAGTTATGTTCGATTACCACTACTGTATTTCCTGCCTCAACTAATCTTTGTAGAATTTCTACTAATCTACTTACATCATCAATATGAAGTCCTGTAGTTGGCTCATCTAAGATATATAAAGTTTTTCCTGTACTTCTCTTTGAAAGTTCAAAAGCAAGCTTTATTCTTTGAGCTTCTCCTCCTGATAATTGTGTTGATGGCTGACCTAATCTTATATATCCAAGTCCTACATCATATAATGTTTCTAACTTATTTTTTATTCTCGGAAGATTTTCAAAAAACTTCAATCCTTCTTCAACAGTCATATTTAGGATATCATCTATTGTTTTTCCTTTATATTTAACTTCTAAGGTTTCTCTATTGTATCTCTTTCCCTTACATACTTCACAAGGTACATAAACATCTGATAAGAATTGCATTTCTATTTTAATTATTCCATCACCTGTACAAGCTTCACATCTTCCACCTTTAACATTAAAACTAAATCTTCCAGGTTTATACCCTCTCATCTTAGCTTCTTGTGTTGTTGAAAATAGCTCTCTTATAATATCAAATACACCTGTGTATGTAGCTGGGTTTGATCTTGGAGTTCTTCCTATTGGACTTTGATCTATATCTATTATCTTATCTATATTTTCATGCCCTAAAATTTCTTTATGAGCTCCAACAGGATTTTTACTTCTATTTACAAGCTTATTTAATCCCTTATATAATATTTCATTAACTAAAGTACTTTTTCCTGAACCTGAAACTCCAGTTACAGTTGTTAAAGTCCCTAAAGGAATATCAATACTAACATTCTTTAGATTATTTTCTTTAGCTCCCTTAACCTTTATAAAGTTTCCATTACCTTTTCTTCTTTCAGTAGGAACTTCTATCTTCTTTTCTCCTAGCAGATATTGTCCTGTTATTGATTCTTTAGTGTTCTTAATTTCATCTAAAGTTCCTGCTGCAACTATTTCTCCACCATGTTCGCCAGCTCTCGGTCCAATATCAACTATAAAATCTGCCTCTCTCATAGTATCTTCATCATGCTCAACAACTATTACTGTATTTCCCACATCTCTTAAATTTTTAAGAGTACCTATTAGTTTATCATTATCTCTTTGATGCAGTCCTATACTTGGCTCATCTAGGATATATAATACACCCATAAGAGCTGATCCTATTTGCGTTGCAAGTCTAATTCTTTGAGATTCACCACCTGATAATGTACCTGAGTTTCTTGATAAATTTAAATAATCTAGCCCAACATCTATTAAAAACTGTAGCCTGCTTTTTATTTCTCTAATTATCTGATCACTTATTATCGTATCTTTTTCAGAGAATTCTATTGATGAAATATATTCTAATTCATCTTTTATAGATAACTTAGTAAATTCATTAATATTTTTATCTCCAACTCTAACTGCTAATGCTTCTTTTTTAAGTCTTGCTCCATTACACTTTGGACATGGATTATCACTCATATATTGTTCAATTTCATTTTTTATATAATCAGAATTAGTTTCTCTATATCTTCTTTTTAATGAATTAATTTCACCATCATATGCATAATGATATTGTGAAGTAACTCCTTCTTTGGTATAAGTAACATTTAACTTTTTGCCATTAGTACCATATAAAATTAAATCTAAAGCCTTTCTACTAAGCTCTTTTACAGGTCTACTTAAGTCTATATCATACTCTTCACTTAATGCTTTTAATATAGAAAATGTCCAAGAATCTCCCTTAAGTCTTCCCTCTCCCCAAGTAGCAATAGCTCCTTCTAATATACTTAAATCCTTATTAGGAATAACTAAGTTTTCATCTATCTCCATTAGAGTTCCTAATCCATCACAGTTGTCACATTTACCAAATGGCGAGTTAAAGGAGAATAATCTTGGAGCAAGTTCATCTATACTCATTCCACACTGATGACAAGCAAATCTTTCACTATACAGTATATCTTCGCCATCAATGATATTCATTACTACTAATCCATCTGCTAGCTTTAAAGCAGTTTCAATGGAATCTGATAATCTTCCTTCAATACCATCCTTAATTACTATCCTATCCACAACAGCTTCTATATTATGCTTAATATTTTTCTCTAATTTAACTTCTTCTTCAGTTAGCTCATAAATAGAACCATCTATTCTTGCTCTTACAAATCCACTTCTTTTTATGCTATCAATAACTTTTTCATGAGTTCCCTTTTTACCTCTAATTACTGGTGCTAGCACTTGAAGTTTAGTTCTATCCCCAAGAGCCATAACACTATCCACAATTTGATCCACAGTTTGTTGTTCTATTGGAATTTTACATTTAGGACAATAAGGTTTACCTACTCTTGCATATAATAATCTTAGGTAATCATATATTTCAGTTACTGTCCCTACTGTAGAACGTGGATTTTTACTAGTTGTTTTTTGATCTATAGATATAGCTGGTGAAAGCCCTTCTATATACTCTACATCTGGCTTATCCATTTGACCTAAAAATTGTCTTGCATAAGATGAAAGAGACTCTACATATCTTCTTTGCCCTTCTGCATATAGGGTATCAAATGCTAATGATGACTTTCCTGAACCTGATAGTCCAGTAAATACTACTAACTTATCTCTAGGTATTTCTAAAGAAACATTTTTTAAATTATGTACCTTAGCACCCTTTATTATAATTTTATCCTTCATTTCTAATACCTCTTCTACTTTTACTTATTCTTCGAACAAGCGTTCTTTACTCTATTCTAAATTTTATTATATTTATTGTCAACTAAGAACGGTTAACAATTAATAATTAATAATTGTCAATTTTTCATTGGGCAGTTTTGTTGCCTACACTCCCTCAAAATTAAATAAAGGAATAAAGCTTTCCTTATCTGTTCCTTCTTCCTGTATAAATCCATTTTCCACCCCTATACTTACTGCATAATCTATAATAGCTTCATAATGCTTTTGATTTAATGGCTTATTTAATTCTGGGTAAACCTTAACGTGTTCAAGAGGTGTGTACTGATTCATTATACTTATATAGACCTTATTTCCATATGTACTGTGAATATAGTCTATTATTTTCTTTGAATCAAATAGCAAGCCTGGAAGCATAAGATGTCTTATTACTACCCCTTTTTTTATTATTCCATTATTATCGAATTTAACTTCTCCAACTTGATTTACCATTTCATCAATAGCTTCTTTTGCATATAAGAAATAATCTTTTGCTTTAGAATATTTCATTGAATACTTAGTATCAAAATACTTCATATCTGGTAAATAAACATCTATATAACCTTTTAAAAGTTTAATAGTCTCTACTTTTTCATAACCACTACTATTATAAATTACAGGTAACTTTAGTCCCTTTTCCTTTGCTATTTTTAATGCTTCAATAATTTGAGGAACATAATGGGTAGGAGTAACTAAATTTATATTTAAAGCTCCCTTTTCCTGTAATTCTAAGAAAATCTCAGCAAGCCTATCTATAGTTATTTCTTTTCCAAAAGAGCATTGACTTATATTATAGTTTTGACAAAAAACACATTTTAAAGTACAGTAAGAAAAAAATACTGTACCAGATCCAATACTACCTGATATACAAGGTTCTTCCCAATAATGAAGGGCAGCTCTTGCCACCCTTATATTCTTTCCTGCCCCACAATATCCAACTTTATCTTTTAACCTATTTACACCACAATTTCTTGGGCACATATTACAACTTTCTAATAACTCCATACTTATCTCCCTAGATAATTTAAAAACTTTTGACCATATTTATTTAAATAATAAATATCATCACCCTCTTCTATACTTAAAAGTCCATTTCCTTCAAGTTTTATATAACTAGATTTTATACTTTTATCTGTAATCTTTGTATCACCATAATAAATATCTATCTTTTCACCAAAAAAACCATCTTTATAGCAAATAAAGAAATTATCCATAGCTTCTATATCTGAATACTTATTAGGTATCATTTCCTTACCATTTAAATCTATTACAGTAAACTTATTAGATTTTAAATCTTCTATTATAAAATAATCTCCAACTACTGTTGATGTATTGTAACTTATATCTGAATTTTCAGCTTTAAAATTTATATTACCATTAGTGTCTATCAAAATAATATTATCATAAAAATCATAAAAAACTAAAACATTTGATTTAGAATATCCTGAAAAATAATAATCAAATGGTAGTCTAAACAGTTCATTAAAATTCTTATCTAAGGCTACTAATTCTAATGAATTTAAGTCTTCTCCTATAATGATTCCATTAACAAAACTATAATATGAGTTATCAAAACTTATATTATCTAATTTTACTTCTTTTAAATTTTTATCAATTAATATTGATTTACTAGAATCACTTAAAACTGCATATCCTTCTGAAAATCCACTAATATTAATATATTTTAAAGGTATAACCTCTTGACCTTTTTCATCAATAAGTCCATACATACCATTTAATTCTACTTTAGAATAGTCATCATTAAACTCCTCTATATTCCTATATTCTAACCCTCCTACTTTTTTGCCCTCCTTATTTAAGTAGACTGTACCTCCATCTGTACTATTTCTATCACTTGCTAATATATAATCTCCTTTTATATCAAAAAGTACATATTCCTTAGTAATAAATAATTCTTTACCTGATTTATCTATAATAGCCTGAGTACTATCGCCTAAACCAGCAATTGCTAGTCCATTTTTAAAACTTCCTAATTGAGAGTACTCTCCTTCAATCACCATATTTCCCTTGTAATCAATATATCCATATTTCCCTTCTATATAAACAGCTGCTAGCCCCTCTGAAAAACTATTAGCTATTTCATATTTAGGTTTTATAACAATATCACCATAGGCATTTTTAAACCCATAAAGGCCACCTTCACTATAGGTATATAATCCTGACTTAAATTCTTCACTATCTAAGTCCCTATTTATGCTTAGTTCATCATTATTTTCAGTAGATGCTTTAACTTCAATTAATTTAACATCTCCATCTTTAATATACTCATCATAACTAGATAATCCTATTTTAATAAAAATCGTAACTAAAGAAACTATTAAAAGCAAAACTAAAGTAATTAATAAAATTATATATTTTTTCCCTAACCCCTTAGACATAATTTTCCCCTTATAAAACATTGTTTTAGTTATATTATTCCATATTTTCTTTAAAACAACAATGTAAAAAGGTAATTGATATAATAAAAGAACTTTATATTATTATTGAAGGTTTAAAATATAAAATACTTAAACTTTCATATAAAATATAAAGCTCTCTATTTAATTAATTACTATTTAAATTGAATACAAGGAATAAACTAATACCAAATAGTAATAAATTCTATCTTTAATTATTTACTATTTAAATCATTAATTATATCACGAAGTTCTGCTGCTCTTTCAAATTGTAAGTTCTTAGCTGCATCCATCATTTCATCAGTATATTTCTTAATTAATTTCTTCTTATCTTTTGCTGATATCTTAGAATCAGGTGTTTTTGCAGTATATTCACTTATTTCCTCTGCAACCTTAGTAGCCTCAATTACTTCTCTTACTTCTTTAATTATTGTTTGAGGTGTTATTCCATGCTCTTCATTATACTTAATCTGAATTTCTCTTCTTCTTTCAGTTTCCTTAATAGCTTTATCCATAGACTTAGTAATATTATCTGCATACATTATTACTCTACTCTCTGAATTTCTAGCCGCTCTTCCTATAGTTTGTATTAATGAAGTTTCAGAACGTAGGAATCCTTCCTTATCTGCATCTAATATAGCAACTAATGCAACTTCTGGTATATCTAATCCTTCCCTAAGTAAGTTAATACCAACTAATACATCATATTCACCAAGTCTTAAATCTCTTATAGTCTTCATTCTCTCAATAGTATCTATATCCGAGTGCATATAAGTAGTTTTTATCCCTAAATCTTTAAGATACTTAGTTAAGTCTTCTGCCATTCTCTTAGTTAATGTAGTAATTAATGTTCTAAAGCCTTTTGCTGTAGTCTTTTGGATTTCTGCATATAAATCATCAATTTGACCTTTAACTGGTCTAATTTCTATAACAGGATCTAATAATCCTGTTGGTCTAATTACTTGCTCTGCAATATTAGTTGAATGATCTAATTCATATTGGCTTGGAGTGGCACTTACAAAAACAATTTGATTTATCTTCTCCTCAAACTCAGAAAACTTTAATGGCCTATTATCATAAGCACAAGGTAATCTAAAACCATAATCTACTAAAGTATTTTTTCTTGATCTATCTCCCGCATACATTGCCCTACATTGTGGCAGAGTAACGTGACTTTCATCTATAAACATTAAGAAGTCATCTGGGAAATAATCTATTAGCGTTTGTGGTGGAGTTCCTGGTGCTCTTCCATCTAATATTCTTGAGTAGTTTTCTATACCACTACAATATCCCATTTCTCTAATCATCTCTATATCAAAATTAGTTCTTTGCCTTAACCTTTGAGCCTCCAATAATTTTTCCTGACTATTAAGCTCTTTAAGCCTATCTTCAAGCTCATCTTCAATTTGGCCTATAGCTTTTTCTAAAACTTCATAAGAAGTAGCAAAGTGAGAAGCCGGCGAAATAGCCACATGAGTTCTTTCTCCTAGAATATTTCCCGTTAAAACATCAAATTCTCTTATTCTTTCTATTTCATCTCCAAAGAATTCTACTCTAATTCCCTTGTTAGAATATGAAGCTGGAATAATATCTAAGGAGTCTCCTCTAACTCTAAAGCTTCCTCTAGCGAAATCTATATCATTTCTTTCATATTGAATTTCTATTAACTTCTTTATTATTTCATCCCTATCTTTTATCATTCCAGGTCTTAAAGAAATAGTAAGCTTCTTATACTCTTCTGGATTACCTAGGCCATATATACAAGATACAGACGCTACAATTATTACATCTCTTCTTTCAAGCAATGCTGATGTAGCAGAGTGCCTTAATTTATCTATTTCATCATTAATTGCTGCATCTTTTTCTATAAAAGTATCAGTCTGAGGTACATATGCTTCTGGTTGATAGTAATCATAATATGAAACAAAGTATTCAACTATATTATTAGGGAAAAACTCTTTAAATTCAGAGCAAAGCTGAGCTGCCAATGTTTTATTATGTGCTAATATTAAGGTTGGTTTTTGAACCCTTTCTATAATATTAGCCATGGTATAAGTTTTTCCTGATCCAGTTACTCCTAAAAGTGTTTGCCCTCTCTCTCCATTTTCAATAGAATTTACTAAACTGTCTATTGCCTGTGGTTGATCTCCTGTGGGTTTAAACTTTGATACTATTTTAAATTCAGGCATCGTATCCCTCCTTCTCTACCTATATTTTCATTATACACCTTTTTTATAAAGTGATTCTTAGCTTCAGATGGAGTTTTCTTAAAAAGTAGAGAACCAAAATCTTGCATTTTGTGTGAATCACTTTCACAGATTGCAGGATGCCTACTCCATCTGAAGCCTAGAAGAACTAATCCAGGCGCGTGCAGTGCTTATCTCCCACTTTGAGAAAATGGAAGTATTAGCAATGCTAGCGATCGGATAAACCTATAACTTATGATGAAAATTATATCAAATTGGTAAAAAAAAGTACAGAAAGTAAGTTCCCCTTCTGCACTAAATGTATATTAAAAATATTTTTAAAACTAAATTTACTTAATAAAATGTAAAAGCTTTATTACAACTTATATACTATCTTTTTCTTTTCATTTCCTCTAAGACTTTTTTAAAGTCATCATTTTCTACACTTAAAGCACTTTTTACATCAACCATTCTAGGAACTACAAGCATACCTACTTTTTTATCTATTGGTCTAACTCTTAAATCGACTATTTCCCCGGAAATTTTCTTTATTTTAAAAGTAATTTCGTGAAAACTTTCTCTAACAGCCGTAAATATTTCAACCTCTGACATAGCTTTGCTTTTATTGACTTCAATAATCTTGTCGCCTCTTCTTATTCCTGATGCGAATGCTGGTGAATTTGGAGCTACTTCAAGTACAGATACTCCTTCATCATCAGTTACATATAAGTACTCACCACTATTTTCACTCTTATTTTGTATTTTAATCATTAGTTCATGACCTAAAGGTGCAAATATAACTACGACAATTTGTCCAATTATTCCAAACTGAGCAACTTGTGCTATTGCAGTTAGTAAAACACCATAAATTAAAATTCCAATACCAGAGTATAATGGCTTTTTATTTTTCCCCTTAGTAAAAGATACAGAATTATAGCTTACAACTCCATACAAGGGTAAACTTGCAATCATTGCAGTGCTTAATATTAGTAATGTATCAGCTCTATTTATTAAGGGCCACCAATCAGGTGTTGCAATAGAAGAAGTCATAGCACTAGATACATTTCTAGACATTGCAATAAAAATTGCTACTGGTAAAGCCCAATATCTACTATAAGCAAAGCCTCCTATTATCTTATTATCCTTATTTGAAAATACAGGTATAGCACCTCTACCTCCATCTATAATAACAAGAATACCTTCTACCACATGCATTAATCCAACAAATGTCATAAGTGAAAGTATATTAACATTTATAAGTGATTCAGTATTAGTTGCACCTGCTACTATACCTGAAATAATTCCTAAAGCACCAAGAGCAGCTCCCGAATAGGCAAAGCAAATAAATCTTTTCTTAACAAAAAGAAGTAAAATAGAAATCATAAACATTATTACTATGCCTGAATTTTCATTAAATACTATTCCTAAAGTACTTAACATTAGACTGATTATAACACCGCCCATAATTCCTAAAAATATCTGTGATAATGTTAACTCTAAAGGGGAGTTAATATTCTCCCCAATAGTCATTTTTTGAATTATTGCTATTCTTTTGTTTTTTAAATAAAACATTACCCCTAAAACTATTAACATAATTATATGCATTGGCTCTACTATTGCATATGCTACAGTTCTTAAGGTATATAGTATTAAGTCCATCTATGAGCCTCCTACTTTAACTTTTCCTTAATAACTTCTATACTCTTTATTAATTGAGTGTCTAAACTCTTATCATATTCCTTATTTAAAGTTTCTTCTGGAATAGTTACTTCTATATCTGGTGTAATACCTATCTTGTGTATATTTTCTCCATTAGGAGTGTAATACTTAGAAGTTGTAACTTTTAATCCACCTTTATCATCTTTTAAGTTGATTAATTGTTGTACAACACCCTTACCAAAACTTTTAGTTCCAACTATTGTTGCAAGCTCATAATCTCTTAAAGCTCCTGTAAGAACTTCTGATGCTGAAGCACTACCTCCATCAATTAAGACTACAAGTGGTAATCCTTGAGCGTCACCACCTACTGATTTATACTCTTGCTTCTTATCATACTTATCTATTGTATAAGTTACAACATTGCCTTTAGGTACAAACTCAGATGCAATGCCAATAGCTTCAGCTAAAGAACCACCAGGATTTCCTCTTAAATCTAAAATTAAGCCTTCCATTCCTTCACCCTTAAGCTGAAGAATTTTCTCTTTAATTTGTTTAGCACTATCTTCATCAAAGGATGATAATCTTATATATCCTATATTATCTTCAATCATTTCTCCTTTTACAATAGTTGTCTTTATCTCTTCACGAGGAATTGTAACATCTAGAATTTCTTCACCTCTTGATATAGTTAAATCAACAGATGTCCCAGCTTCTCCCTTTATCCTAGAAACTGTATTTTCAAGTTTAGGCTCTGCCATTTCCTCCCCATTTACCTTTAAGATTACATCCCCAGATTTCAAGCCAACCCTTTCAGCTGGAGAACCTTCTATAGGTGCAATAACAGTAACCTTCTCATCTTTAATGCCAACTTGAATTCCGATACCAACAAAATGGCCTGAAATTTGTTCAACAAAAGAGGCATATTCCTTATCATTCATAAACAGAGTGTATGGATCATTTAATGAATCTGTCATTCCTTTTATAGCTGCTTCCAACAGAGCATTATCATCAATTTCTCCATTATATCTTAAAAGTAAATTCTCCCTTACTTCAAACAATAAATCATATTTTTTAACATCCTTAATTTCACTTACATCCTTAGCAACTGCTTCACTTACATTTCTTAATCCTATATTTCCGTTAGTAAATGCACTTCCTAAATAAAAGAAAACAACGTTAGATAATATGAATACACCTACAATTATCACTATGTTAAGGCGCTTTTTTAACACATTTTTTCCTTTAGCTTTATTATGATTTTCCATCTCAACTACCTCCTTTCATATAGTCTAATTAACTACAAGTAAATTTCTCTTAATAATATTTTAAGTGGAGAAATTTCTCCACTTAAAGTATATAATTTATTCTCTCTTTTTATTAATAACTTTATACATCTAAGAACTTTCTTAAAGCAACTATACTTCCTAAAGCTCCTATTAATGTACCACCAGCTAGGAATCCCCAAGTTAAAACTCCTAAAATAAAGCTTGGTGGAACTAGTGATACTAAGAACATAGTAGATACTATGTATCCAAAAATACTTTTATATAGGAAATATAATAGCACACTTGCTAATAATGATCCTACAAATCCAATAATCATACCTTCTATTATAAAAGGCCATCTTATAAACCAATCTGTAGCTCCAACAAACTTCATAATTCCAACTTCTCTTCTTCTTGAGTAAACTGTAATCTTAGTAGTATTAGTTATTAAGAATATTGATACCCCTATAAATACTACAAATAAAACTACTCCTGCTATTCTAACTCCATCTATAAATGAACTTATAGTATCAATCATATCTTGTTGTTGCTTGGATATATCTTCAACACCTGACATTCCTTCAACAACTTTCGCTATATCTTCTGCATATATAGGATCTTCTAGTTTAACTATGAAAGAACTTGGAAGCGGATTATTTTGTAAGTCAAAACCTTGTAATAAGCCTGGATTATCTTTTAGACTTTCCTTAAAGTTTAAAAAAGCTTCTTCCTTTGATTCATAAACAACTTCCTTAACTCCTGATTGTTCTTCTAACTTTAGTTGTATTTCCCTTTGATCTATTAATTTAATTTCGTCATCTAAATTTACTTTAACTTCTACTTTAGACGCTACATCTTCTATAGCCTTATTAAAATTAAGACCAATAAGCATAAATGTACCAAATATAAAGAATGTTATTAGTACAGTTATCATAGCTGCAATACTTAAGGTTCTATTTCTTTTAAGACTCTTAAATGCATCTACAAAAAAGTACTTTAATGTATTAAATTTCATCTTCGTACATCCCCCTTGCTGTATCTCTTGCTATAGATCCTTTTTCAATAGCAATAACTCTCTTTTTCATGTTATTAACTATGTCTTTAGCATGCGTAGCCATCAATATAGTAGTTCCTGCTCTATTAATGTCCTCTAAAAGGTCCATTATTTCATTAGCAGTTTCAGGGTCTAAGTTACCTGTTGGTTCGTCACAAATTAATACTGATGGGTTGTTCACAATAGCTCTAGCTAAGGCAACTCTTTGCTGTTCTCCACCTGATAACTCATTTGGAAACATTTTATACTTATGTGAAAGTCCAACTAGAGATAATACCATAGGAACTCTCTTCCTAATCTCCTTAGGTTGAGCTTCTACAACTCTCATAGCAAAAGCAACATTTTCATAAACGTTTAAAGTAGGAATAAGTCTAAAATCTTGGAAAACCATACCTATCTTTCTTCTATAGTAAGGTATTTGCTTCCTTGTTACAGCATTTAACTTTTTACCTGCAACCACAATTTCCCCAACTGTAGGTTCAGTTTCCTTAATTAACATTTTTATAAAAGTTGATTTCCCTGCACCAGAAGGTCCAACTAAGAATACAAATTCCCCAGATTCTATAGAAATATTTACTTCAGATAAAGCTTTAACATTATTATCATATAGCTTAGATACGTTTTTAAATTCTATCATTCTCTAACACCTCACACATAAGCGTATTTTAAAAGCTATTAAACCTATAGCGTTATTATAGCATAACAAAGCTTAAGGAAAAACTTTTTTTCTACTTTTCTTCCAAATAAAATCTATATTTTTTAGTAATTTAAAAAATCTTATTTAAATCTTAATAATCTTTAAATCCTTCCCCTAAGGCTTCAGTTGATTCACTTACAGTTAAAAATGCCTCTGGGTTATTCTGTTTTATAAACTGTTTTAATGTAATAAATTGTTTAGATGATAGAACTGTATAAATAACTGTCATATTTTCCTTCGTATATCCACCCTTACCTGTAAGAATTGTACATCCTCTATCAATATCATTATTAATAAAATCTACCACTAACTGTTCTTTATTTGTAATTATAAACACTTGTTTAACAGGATTTATACCAGCAATGAATTTATCAACTAAATTTCCAATTAATATAGCACTTAAAAGTCCAAAAAGTCCTTTTTCAACACCAAAGGAATAAATAGCTAATAAAGTTACAGTACAATCTGCTAATAATAATCCTTGGCCTATTGGCAAATGAAAATATTTATTAATAATTTTTGCAACTATGCTAGTTCCACCAGTAGATGCATCTTGATAAAATGTTATTGCAGTACCAAACGCTAATACTGCTGAACCAAATATACATGCTAATACCATGTTATCAGTTATGGCTCTTGGGTTAAAAAAATTTTCAAAAACCCACATTATTACTGACATCATTACTGTAGCATAAATACTCTTTGCCCCAAAAGATCCTCCTATTAAGAAGAAAGCTAGTGCAAATAGTAATATATTAAATATAAAAACTAATATACTTGGATTAATATTAACTAATTGATTAATTGCTAAAGCTAATCCTGATACTCCACCTGCTGCTATATCTAATGGAAAGAAAAAATATTCTAATCCAAAAGCAACTATTGCTACACCTACAGTAGCTAAAAAATACTCTTTTAATTTTTGCATATGTGTATTAATCTCCTTATAATTAAATTGTCTCATCAAAAGATTATTGTATATTTTTAAATCCCTCTCCCATAACTTCATGTACTTCTCCAACTGTAATAAATGCATTTGGATCAATTTTGCTAATATATTGTTTAAGTTTTATAAATTCACTCCTACCTAAAACTGCATATAGTACACAAGTATCTTTTCCAGTAAAGCCTCCAACACCTTTTAAAAAAGTACATCCTCTCTCTAATTCTTCCATTATGAATTTTCCGATTTCATCACTTTTCTTACTTATTATAGTTACTTCCTTACAAACATGGAAGCCCTCTATAACTTTATCAATGGCAATTCCATTAATTATTACTGAAAGTAATCCATATAATCCTATATTTATACCAAAAGTAATTGCCCCTAATAAGGTTACTATAAAATCAACTGCTAATAAAGACTTTCCTATATCTATATGAAAAAATTTATTTAATATCTTTGCTATGGTATCAGTTCCACCTGTAGATGCATTTGCATTAAATACTATAGCCATACCTATTGCCGTAATTAAAGTACCAAAGATAGCAGCTAACATCAAATCATTAGTTATCGCTTTTGGTTCTAAAAAATTCTCAATAAAAGTCATCATTCCTGCTAAGCTAAAACTTGATACAATTGTTTTAACTCCAAAATTTTTCCCAAGAAAAATAAATCCTATTATAAATAAGAATAAATCCATTATAAACACTAAAGGCCCAGTAGAAATTGCTGGTATATAATGATTAATTACAATGGCTAAACCTGTTAATCCCCCTGCTGCTATATTATTAGGTATGAAAAAGTACTCAAGTGATAAGGCCACTAAAAAAACACCGACAAATATAAATAAATAATCTTTAAAACTTTCTTTCATATAAATCTCCTTTCCTAGAGAATCTTTATTATTTTCCCTCAGTTGTGATTTTCTATCCCTTTATAATTTAATGCTATACATATCCTATCTGTAAACATTATATTATTTTTTTAACTAATTGTAATCACTTTTATTTTCCTCTATATTATCATTTTAAAATCATTAAAATAATTAAAGGGTTGTCTTAGACAACCCTTTAACGGTAAATATAGCTATTTTTTAGTGATTTATTTAAATTTATATAGTAAACTAATTTATTTCTTTAGAGAAATTGCTTTCTTTGCCTTTAGAACTACATTAGAAGATGTTAATCCATACTTCTCTAGTAATTGATTTGGTAATCCACTTTCTCCAAATACGTCTTGAACACCAACCTTTAATACAGGTACTGGAACTTCTTCAGTTAAAACTTCAGCTACAGCAGATCCTAATCCACCAATAACATTATGTTCTTCAACAGTTACTAAAGCTCCTGTTTCCTTTGCTGCTTTAACTAATATATCTTTATCAATCGGCTTTAATGTATGTATATTAATTACTCTTGCATTAATGCCTTCTTTCTTTAATTCTTCCTTAGCTTCTAATGCAACATCTACCATTATTCCTGTTGCAACAATTGTTACATCATTTCCTTCTGATAAAGTCACACCTTTTCCTATTTCAAACTTATAAGTATTTGCATCATTTATTACATTAACTGCTGCTCTACCTAATCTTACATAACAAGGTCCATTATATTCAGCTATAGCTTTAATTGCAGCTTCTGTTTCAACTGCATCAGCTGGACATATTACTGTCATGTTAGGAATACTTCTCATTAATGATAAATCTTCTATTGCTTGGTGTGATGCACCGTCTTCTCCTACTGTTAATCCAGCATGAGTTGCACATACCTTTACATTTAATTTAGGATAACAAATTGAGTTTCTTATTTGCTCGAAAGCTCTTCCTGCTGCAAACATAGCAAAAGTACTTACATATGGAATCTTACCACAAGTTGATAAACCAGCAGCAACTCCCATCATATTTCCTTCTGCGATACCCATATTAAAGAATCTTTCTTCACAAACAGCCTTAAAATCTGCAGTTTTTGTTGACTTTGAAAGGTCTGCATCTAAAACTACTATATCTTTATTTACATCAGCTAAAGCAGCTAATGCTTTTCCATAAGCTTCTCTTGTTGCAATCTTCTTACTCATTATTTATCCCCTCCAATTTCTGCTAACGCTAGTTCACATTGCTCCTTACTAGGCGCTGTTCCATGCCATGAAGCTTGATTTTCCATGAATGAAACACCTTTACCTTTTACAGTATTACAAACAACAACTGTTGGCTTTCCTTTGAAGTTCTTTGCTTTTTCAATTGCATCTAAAATTTCATCTATATTATGTCCATCTATTACTAGTACATTCCAACCAAAAGCTTCAAATTTTTTATCTATTGGTGAAGGATTCATAACCTTAGTTATATCTCCATCTATTTGAAGTCCATTAAAGTCTACAAAAGCTGTTAGATTATCAAGCTTATAATGAGCTGCAGACATAGCTGCTTCCCAAACTTGACCTTCCTCAAGCTCACCATCACCTAAAAGTGTATAAACTCTATAATCTTTTTTATCTACTTTACCAGCTAAAGCCATACCTACAGCTGAAGATATACCTTGGCCTAATGAACCAGTAGACATATCTACTCCTGGTAAGCACTTCATACTTGGATGTCCTTGTAATCTTGTGTTAATCTTTCTTAATGTATTTAATTCTTCTACTGGGAAATATCCCTTTCTAGCTAATACACTATATAAAACTGGCGCTGCATGTCCCTTTGATAGTACAAATCTATCTCTGTTTTCATCCTTAGGGTTTTCTGGATTAATATTCATTTCTCCAAAATATAATGTAGTTAGGATATCAGCTGCAGATAATGATCCGCCTGGATGTCCTGAACATGATTCTGTAAGCATTGAAACTATATCCTTACGAATAGTTTTAGCAATGGACTTTAATTCTTCAACATTTTTACTCATCTTTCATCCTCCTAAGATTATATTTACTAGTACATAGTGTGCCGTTTTTTAACTAAATTTATTTTAGCACATCATTTTCTATTTGTATATACTATTAACCTTATTTTTTATTAAAAAACAAGACTTTTTAACTATAAGTGTTATACTATTTATCAATTGTGTATCACTTTTCTTTTAAAAATAATATAATAAAAGAAACCCTTACGGGTTTCTTAAGTATTTAATATACTCGATTATTAACCAAAATTCTTATTTAGTACTACTTTTTACGCTAAGCTTAAGCTAATTAATAAAGCTTTATTTACTTTTTTCATATCTGAATCTGTCATATGACCTATTTTTTCTTTTAACCTTTTCTTATCTAAGGTTCTTAATTGTTCCAATAATACTACAGAGTCTCTATTTAAACCATATTCCTCAGATGAAATTTCAACATGTGTTGGTAACTTAGCTTTGTTTATTTGAGAAGTTATAGCTGAAACAATTACTGTTGGACTATACTTATTACCAATATCATTTTGAATTATTATAACTGGTCTAATTCCACCTTGCTCTGATCCTATTACTGGGCTTAAATCTGCATAAAAAATATCCCCTCTTTTTACTACCATATTTGTCATTAGAAATATCACACTCCGCAAAGCCAGTTCTCATATTCATCAATATTTGCGTTTTCGCATTCAAAAGGAAGCTGTGAAAGCTCTAAATTAATTTTAGCCATCTCTTCGTAGCCTTCCTTCATAACTTTAAAAATATCCATATTTAATTGACCTTCATTATATTCTATTAAAGAATAATCAAGAAATTGACTGTTTTTTTTAATTTTTGCGACTTTTTTTGAAAATCGAATATTATTGACTTTTTTAGACATAATTTGCCTCCAAGTAGTAAAGAAATCTATGTATGAATTAATTATATTGCAAATTACGCCTCTTTGTCAAAACTTATGTTGAATTTTTTGATTATTTATTTAATTTATATAATTTTATCTATTCAAATATTTATATCCCTCTCGTAAAATCCTACATGCTTATGTACACTATTTTTTAATATATTATTGTAATAATTTTAAATATTGAACTGGTTATTTTAATTTAAAAATTCTTGATCTAATTGCTTTAACTTTTCAAAATCCTTATAGACTATTCTCACTCTATCCTTATTATTTCTATCATAGATAATAACTCCAATAGGTACCCTTTCATTTTTATCTATAAAAACCTTTGCCTTATTTAAATTATAGTTGTTTAGAAATAATTCACTTGTAAATTCAATATATTCAGTATCTCCCCATTCTTCTTGTCCTTCTTTTATTCCTTCGCTATCAATAGGATAAGATAATAAATTATTTAAAAAACTTAAAGAATATAGATCATCCATTTCCTCTTCTATAAAAAACTCTTTATTTGAAATATTATCTTTAACTAAAATTTTATCATCCTTGTATATTTTGGTTCTCTCTTCACCAAAATCAATTCTTCCACCAGTATCTTTTATGTAATATTGCTTAGTTTCTTGTCTTTCTTCATCTCTTGAGTTCATAATTACAAACTCCACATCAGTTGTATAAGCTTTTATTCCCTTTAATCTTTCTATTAACTCTTCATTAGTTGGCTGTGCTGTTAATCTCAATATAATAACTATAGATATCAAGATTACAGGTATAGATACTAAAAATCCTAGTAATAATTTTCTTTTCATATATACCCCTCTTATAAATTACTCATTATTACTAATATTAGACTTTATTAACATTTATTCATATAGTTAATAACCTTCAGTATATTTTCCATAACTTCTAAGGCTTCAGTAGAACATATTCGCAATTACTTCCAAAAATTAATCTCCCTCATCTGCTTGTCCATAGATATACACTCTAAATAATGCAGAAGCTACTACTTTATAGTCTTATACTTATACTCCCTCCTAAATGCTTATTAATCCCCCTCCCATACACAAGATTCCATTTTACTATTTCCTGTTGTATTTATGTAAATACCATATCTACCTGTTATAACTGTAATATATCTTTGTTAATAAAATAATAATTCCCTTTTTTGAATATCTTCAGAGCCTCTACCCTCTCTTAACAACTTAATGCCTTATACCCTATAAATACTCTCTTTATTACTTCAAAAGTATAAGTTACATTAGCCATTATAAAGACTCTTCTAATTTCTTCTGAATTTTATATTATTAACTTTCTAGTATAACAAATCTACATCCCCATTGTTCTCGTTTCCTCAAAATAATAAAAATTTATCCCTAAACTAATTATCTTTATTAAACTTCCTCTAATATTGCAAAGGCTATTGCATTACTTTTATTATGTGATATAGATAGACTCACTCTATAATTCTTTTCAATTATATTTGAAATATTTCCACTTAATAAAACTATAGGTTTACCTAGCTCATCTCTTAAAACCTCTATTTCTTTTAATGAGAACCCTCTAACTCCAGTTCCTAAAGCTTTGCTTATTGCTTCCTTAGCTGCAAAGTTTCCAGCAATAACTTCAAATCTCATATTCCTTGATTTAAACATTGAAATTTCTTTATCAGTAAATATATTTTCAAGAAACCCACTAGTCTTCTCTACCGCACTTTTAATTCTTTCAATTTCAATAATGTCTGTACCTACTCCTAAAATCATAAAATCACTCCTTATAATATATTTTACTATATTTGCGATTTTATTTCTTATCATAAGTTATAATAAATATATTACACTTAATTTAGCACACTATATTAAATTAATAATTTTAAATATAAATAACTAAAGTGTAACTAATTAAAATCTACTACGTAGTTGTCAACATATTCTCCTAATATGTCAACTAAGTGAACAGGTGATACTTGATAATTATGAATTAATGATAGCAACTCTCTAACCTTATCTTCTATATTAGATATTTTCTCAATATAATCTCTTTCAATAGCTACTACCTCCCCATCAACAATATCTTGTTTCTCTACCTCAATTCCAAATGCTTGTCCATTTAAATAAGATTCTTCTGTAAGCCTATATGAGTACTTTATTTCCTTTTCCTCATTTTTGAAGCTACTGTATAAACTATTAACAATCTTCATTATTATTCACTCCATTTCTCGTTAATTATTAAATAATACTTTTAATATCTATATTTAAAACAATATCACAGAAAATATTAAAACTATGTCAAACTATGTTTTGCTACTTAGAAAATATTCCCTTACATTTCTACAAATTTCACATTTTATAAATTTCTTTTTATAAAATATTTAATTTATATAAACTTTTTATTGCAATCATTTTATAAATTACATATTTTCCCTATTAAACTTAAAAAATTGTAATTTTTATTTTTTATTATCTTAAAAATATACGAATTAATGTATTATTTTGAAAGATTAATTTTGTATTCGTTTTGAT
>OGSQ01000178.1_pt1 | contig 38353 bp, 34 predicted proteins | sample 1573921 | NCBI WGS metagenome assembly OGSQ01 (sample SAMN03295832, study PRJEB24534) | human gut metagenome | isolation source: fecal sample 7 from infant 4 | host: Homo sapiens | place: USA: Pittsburgh, PA | collected 2014-07 | reverse complement strand
TACTAATATTTAATATTTGCAAAATTTAATAAAATGTTATATTATTTTAATAAATTAATAAAAATTCAGAATATTTTAAAAAGATATAGTAAAAAATAATATGTTATTGTATTATATATATATTAGTTGAAAAAGAGGTGGCAATGGTGTCAGGAAAAGAGTATATTAACAAAGTAATTTATGAAGTAGAAAAAAGGAATAGTGGAGAAAGTGAATTTTTAGATGCAGTAAAGGAGGTACTATATTCTCTTATACCTGTATTTGACAAACATCCCGAATATATAGAAGAAGGGATACTAGAAAGATTAGTAGAGCCTGAAAGACAAATATTTTTTAGAGTTCCATGGATAGATGATTCAGGAAAAGTACAAGTTAATAGAGGGTTTAGAGTACAATTTAATAGTGCAATTGGACCATATAAAGGTGGGCTAAGATTTCACCCCTCAGTAAATCAAAGTATAATAAAGTTTTTAGGCTTTGAACAAATTTTCAAAAATTCATTAACTGGACTACCAATTGGTGGTGGAAAAGGTGGATCTGACTTTGATCCAAAGGGCAAATCAGATAGAGAAGTAATGAGATTTTGTCAAAGTTTTATGGCCGAATTATGTAAGCACATAGGTTTAGATACTGATGTTCCAGCTGGAGATATTGGTGTTGGCGGAAGAGAAATTGGCTATATGTATGGCTATTATAAAAAGATTAGAAATGCCAACCATCAAGGAGTTCTAACTGGTAAGGGATTAACTTATGGTGGAAGCTTAGTAAGAACAGAGGCTACTGGTTATGGGTTAGTATACTTTACAGAAGAAATGTTAAAGGATAACAATTCTAGTTTTAAAGATAAAAAAGTTATTATTTCTGGATCAGGTAATGTTGCAATCTATGCATGTCAAAAGGCTCAAGAGCTAGGCGCAAAAGTGGTAGCATTAAGTGATTCTGATGGATATATATATGATGAAAATGGAATTAATTTAGATATAGTTAAGGAAATAAAAGAATTAAAAAGAGGAAGGATTAAAGAATATTTAGATAAGGCTCCTAATGCCAAATATGTAGAAGGATTTAAGAATATTTGGAAAGAAAAGTGTGATATAGCACTTCCTTGTGCAACACAAGGAGAAATAGATATTGAAGCTGCTAAGATTTTAATAAAAAATGGAGTTCAAGTAGTTTCAGAGGGAGCTAATATGCCAACAAATTTAGATGCTATAGAAGAATTACAAAAGGCTGGAGTAATGTTTGGACCAGCTAAAGCAGCTAATGCAGGAGGCGTTGCTTGTTCAGCTTTAGAAATGTCACAAAATAGTATGAGATTATCTTGGACATTTGAAGAAGTTGATGAAAAGCTTAAAGAAATTATGGTTAATATTTATAATAATTCTAAAAAATCTGCTGAAGAATATGGTGATCCAGGAAATATATTAATGGGAGCCAATATTTCAGGATTTTTAAAAGTTGCAGAAGCAATGATGGCTCAAGGAATAGTATAATAGTTTAAATCTCAAAAATAGCAACCCCTATTTTGAGTTTATATAAGAAGTTCTTTATATTAATATTAAGAACTTCTTAATTTTTGCCTTTTATTAAGTTTTATGGCTGTTATAGTTATAATAATTTTAGATAGGTAGATTAAAATAAAAATAGGTATAAATTTAGCATAAATAATATTAATTAAATTTTAAGATTTGCGTACTTGATTTTTTGTTATTATTAGAATAATATTTAATTTGATGTTAGAGGGAAATTATAATGTAGTAATATTTTTAGTAAGACCCTTTATTTAAAGGAGTGAATTAAATGGGAGAAAAAATTATTTTTGCTACAACGGCTATATTTCAATTAGTTGTATTTGCATTAATGATGTATTATTTTATATTAGCTTTCTTTGGATTTAAAAGAAAGAATGAAAAGAAAAATTATACACCAACAAAGAAATTTGCAATGATAGTTGCAGCACATAATGAAGAAGTCGTAATTGGTAAATTAATTGAAAGTATGCTTAACCAAAATTACCCAAGAGAACTTTTTGATATTTTTGTTATTGCAGACAATTGTACTGATAATACTGCAAAAATAGCAAGAAAATATGGAGTATATGTTTACGAAAGGTTCAATAAAGAACAAAGAGGTAAAGGATATGCTCTAGAGTGGATGTTCGATAAAATCTTTAAAATGAAAAAGAAATATGATGCAGTAGCAATTTTTGATGCTGATAATTTAGTTTCAAAAAATTGGTGCAAAGAAATAAATTCAAAAATGCTAGAAGGATATAAAGTGGTACAAGGATACATAGATAGTAAAAATCCTAATGATTCATGGATATCAGCTTCTTATTCTATAGCCTTTTGGACTCAAAACAGAATGTATCAATTAGCTAGAGCAAATATTGGGCTATCTAACCAAATAGGTGGAACAGGTTTTGCAATAGATGTAGATATATTAAAAGAATTTGGATGGGGAGCAACTTGTTTAACTGAAGACTTAGAGTTTAGTTGTAAGTTAATATTAAATGGTGAAAAAGTTGGCTGGGCCCATGATGCAATTATTTATGATGAAAAGCCATTAACTTTAAAACAATCTTGGGTTCAAAGAAGAAGATGGATGCAAGGTTTTACAGACGTAGCATCAAGATATTTCTTTAAGTTATTAAAGAAAGGTATTAAGGAAAGAAAATGGTTTGTTTTAGATTGTGCTTTATATGTAATACAACCATTCTTTACATTGATGATTGGTATTTCAACTATTTTAAGTTTTATTAGAGGTATGGTTGGAAGTAATATATTTATTATAGGTGACTTAACTGGAGACTTTACATTTAAATTAATTGGTGTTATTCAATTCTTAGTTACACCATTAATGTTAAAGCTAGATAAAAAGATATCTTCTGGATTATTCTGGATGATTTTATTCTATGCATCTAATGTTTTTGTATTGCCTATATTTGCAACACAAGCAGATAATTATATACAAGTGTTAATTATAGATTTAGTTTATAATTTAGCATTTTTATTAGCAGCAGCATTATTCTTAGGGAAAAAGAAACTTATTATGTTCTTTAGATTCTTATTATATGGACTATATACATTAACTTGGATACCAATAACTGTAGAAGGTATGCTTAGAAAGAATAATAAGGAATGGAATCCAACTAAACATGTAAGAAACATCGAAATATGTGATGTTTAATAGTATGTGAGGCATAGCGAAAGCTATGTCTTTTTTTATAAAATAAATAGTTTTTAATTTAATTTTACATAAACATCGAACATTAGTTTGACTTTTGATGAAGAAAGATTTATATTTTTATTTATAGTTTAATTATGATAAAATTAAAAAGATTATAATAAGCATTGATGGTTAAACTAAGCAAAAAGAATCTTATATTAGTTAGCAATAAAAATTTTGGAGGTTTGTATGAGTACAGATTTAGTGAAGGGATATGATGTTACAGATTTAACTTCCTTAGAAAAATTAGAACCAGTTAGAGTAAGACCGGGGATGTATATTGGTTCAACAGGAACAAAGGGCTTACATCATTGTATATGGGAGATTTTAGATAATTCTATAGATGAAATTTCTAATGGCTATGGTAATAAGGCCACTATTATAATAAATAAAGATAAAAGTATAACAATATTAGATAATGGTAGAGGTATTCCAACGGGAATTCATCCAGTTAAGAAGAAATCTGGAGTAGAAATGGTCTTTACTGAACTTCATACAGGTGGAAAGTTCAATAATAAGAATTATAAAACCTCTGGTGGATTACATGGAGTAGGTGCGGCAGTAGTTAATGCTTTATCTTCTTGGCTTGAAGTAGAAGTATATCAAAATGGTAATATATATAAGCAAAGATTTGAATATGCTTATGATAAGGAACTAAAGAAAGAAATGCCAGGTACTCCAGTTACCAAACTAGATATAATAGGGAAGAGTAAGGAAACTGGTACTAAGGTAACCTTTATGCCAGATAAAGAAATTTTTTCTACTATTGATTTTAAAGTTGATTTAATTGACGAAAGATTACAAGAATTAGCCTTTCAAAATAAAGGTATTCATTTAGAATTAATAGATTTAAGAAAAGATGAAGAATTTAGAAAAGAATACTATTCCGAAAGAGGACTTTTAGATTTTATAGAATACTTAAATGAAAGTAAAACTGCTCTTCATCAAGTTCCAATTTACTTTGAAGGAGAAAAAACAGTAAATAATATTCAAATGTTTGGAGAAGTATGTATTCAGTTTACTGATTCAACAACAGAAAATATAGCAAGTTATGTTAATAATATTCCTACAACTGAAGCAGGAACTCATGAAACAGGTTTTAAAACTGGCATGACAAGAGCCTTTAAAGAAGGGGCTAAGAAACTTGGACTTTTAAAAGAAAAGGATAAAGAGTTTGAAGGCGATGATTTAAGAGAAGGTATGACTGCTATAGTAAGAATTAAAATAACTAATCCAATCTTTGAAGGACAAACAAAAACTAAACTTGGATCAGCTGAAGCATACACTATGATGAATGACTTAACTTATACTAAGTTTATTGAATGGATAGAAGATAATAAAGAAATAGCTAGCATGATAATAAATAATGCTCTTCAGGCTGCTCAAAGAAGAGAAAAAATTAAAAAAATCAATGAAGCAGAAAAGAAAAAGATAGGAAAAGGAGCAGCACCTCTTGCAGGTAAAGTAGCAGTTTGTACATTAAAAGATAATACTGTTAATGAATTTATAGTAGTTGAGGGAGATTCAGCTGGTGGCTCTGCAAAGCAAGCAAGAGATAGAAGATTCCAAACTATTATGCCTTCAAAGGGTAAGATAATGAATACAGAAAAGCAAAAGCTTGAAAATGTATTAGCTTCTGAAGAATTAAAGATATTCAATACTGCTTTAGGGACAGGTACTTTAGATAATTATAAAGAAGAAGATTTAAAATACGATAAAATTATAATTATGAGTGATGCTGATGTTGATGGATATCATATTAGAACATTATGGATGACTTATGTTTATAGATATATGAGACCACTAATTGCTAATGGACACCTTTACTTAGCTCAACCACCTTTATATAAGGTTTATAAAACAGTTAAGGGAAAAGAAGTTCACAAGTACGCATATAGTGATGAAGAACTTGAACGTGTAAAAAAGGAAGTTGGAAAAGGTGCACTTATTCAAAGATATAAAGGACTTGGAGAAATGAATCCTGATCAATTATGGGAAACTACATTAAATCCAGAAACTAGAACACTTCTTCAGGTTACTATTGAAGATGCAGCAAAAGCAGAGAAGATGGTTTCATTATTAATGGGAGATATAGTTGAACCTAGAAAAGCTTATATGTATAAATACGGAGAATTTTAGTTAGAATTGGAGAAAGAATATGGCGAAGAAAGTTAATGAAATACCAAAGGATAATAATATAATTCCAGTGCTTTTAGAAGAAGCAATGCCTGATAACTTTTTGCCTTATGCTATTGAAGTTGCAAAGGATAGAGCTTTACCAGATGTTAGAGATGGACTTAAACCAGTTCATAGAAGGATATTATATGGAGCTTATCAATTAAAAGCTTTTCCAGATAAGCCTTACTATAAATCTGCAAGAATAGTTGGGGATATATTAGGTAAATATCATCCTCATGGAGATACATCAGTTTATGATGCTATGGTTATTATGGCACAAGATTTTTCAACCAAGGAAACTTTAATAGATGGTCATGGTAACTGGGGATCTATGGATGGTGATGGAGCTGCTGCTATGAGATATACAGAAGCAAGACTTGCACCAATTGCTATGGAAATGTTAAGAGATATAGACAAAAATACTGTAGATATGGTACCAAACTATTCTGATAGTGAATTAGAGCCAAAGGTATTACCAAGTAGATATCCTAATCTTTTAGTTAATGGAACTTTTGGTATAGCAGTAGGACTTGCAACTAATATTCCACCTCATAATTTAAAAGAGGTAGCTGAAGGGGTACTAGCATATATAGATAATAATGATATAACTACAAAAGAGTTAATGAATCATATAAAGGGACCAGATTTACCTACAGGTGGAATACTTATTGGTGAAAAATCTCTTTTATCAGCTTATGAAACTGGTGAAGGAAAGGTAACTCTAAGAGCAAAAACATCAATTGAAAAGCTTGATAATGGAAGACTTGGAATAGTAATCACAGAATTCCCTTTTAGAAGAAATAAAGCAAGGCTTCTGCAAACTATATCAGAGATGACTGGGGATAAAAAGCATGCTAAAGCCTTAGAGGCAATAACAGATATAAGAGATGAATCTGATAGAAGTGGAGTAAGATCTGTTATAGAATTTAGAAAATCAGCAGATGAAGAATCTGTTGATAAAGTATTAAAATATTTATATAAAAGAACTGACCTTCAATGTAACTTAAGTTTTAATATGGTAGCTTTAGCAAATGGTAAACCACAAACTATGAGTTTGAAAACTATAATAATGCACTATGTTAATCACCAAAAGGAAATAGTTACTAGAAGAACTAGACGTGAATTAGAAATTGCAGAAAAAAGATTTCATATAGTTGAAGGATTTATTAAGGCTATTGATGTATTAGATGAAATTATAAAGACTATAAGAGAATCTAAATCTAAAAAAGATGCAGGAAATAATCTTATTAATAATTTTGGATTTACAGAATTGCAAGCAGAAGCAATATTAGAATTAATGTTATATAGATTAACAGGACTTGAAATAAAGGTGTTCCAAAAGGAATATGCTGAACTTGAAAAAACAATTAAAAAGCTTAAGAAAATTCTATCTGAAGAAAAGGAATTATTAAAGGTAGTTAAAAGTGAATTAAATGAAGTTGTAGAAAAGTATGGCTCAAAAAGAAAAACAAAAATAATAAGTGATGATAATGAAGCAAAGATAGATGTTGAAGAGCTTATCATTGTTGAAGATGTAATGGTAACTTTATCAAAGGATGGCTTTATTAAGAGAGTTCCATTAAAGACATATAATAGGCTAAATGCTAATCCTGAAGATATAGAATATAGAGAAGGCGATGAATTAAAGTTCTTATTTAATTCTAATACTACAGAAAATGTAGTATTATTCACAAATAAAGGTAATATGTACCAAACAAAAGGTATAAATATTATAGAATCAAAGTGGAAAGACAAAGGAGAAAAAATAGATAGTATTATAAAGGCACTTAGCTTAGATGAAGAAAATATAATATATGCAACATCAATAGCTAGCTTTATGCCTAATAAATATATTCAATTTATAACTTCAAAGGGAGGAATTAAGAGAAGCTCTTTAGATAAATTCCAAACTAATTACTCTAAGCTTCAGGCATTAAAGTTAAAAGATAATGATGAAGTTATAGATGTGGTTATATTAGAGGAGGAAGAAAGAAAAGAGTTTATTAAATTTGAAACTAAAGAAGAATTAAGCTTTAATCTTCAAATTCCTAATATTGAAGATTCTCCAAGAAATATATTACCTACATCAATGTTTAACTTATCTTCAAGAGATGAAATTGAAAAAGTAGAATATATAGACACAATGGAATATGTAGAGTTTAATATTGGTATAACTTCGAAAGGTAATATAAAAGCTTTCAATACAATAAAAAAGAATGATGACTTGAAAGTAAATACAGATTCTTTAAGTGATATATTATTATTCACTAATATGGCTAAGGTCTTTAAAGTACCTGCATTTATATTATCAGGAGTAGATAAGGGAGAAATTCCTTTAAATAAAATAATTGATAGTTTAGAAAAAGGCGAAAAGATTATAAAATTAATGTCAATTAAGTCTTATAATGAAAATGAATTTATATATTTCTTCACTAAGAGAGGTATGGTAAAGAAGACTGCTCTTAAAGAATTTGAAGGAAGTTATTTATTACAACTTTCCTATAAATTTAAATATGATAATGATGAATTAATTTCTATAGAGAAGTATAATGAAAATGATGTTGAAATGATAATAATAACTAAAAAAGGAATGGGAATTAAATTTTTATCAAATAATATAAATCCAATGGGAAAAATTGCTTCAGGTGTAACTGGAATTAGTCTAAAAGAAGGTGACGAAGTAATTTATGGAAAATTAATTGGTTATACTAAGGATAATTCCATACCTGAATTAGCTATTACTTCTAATGATACAATAACTTTAACTAGTAAAAACAAAGATAAAAAGGAAATTTCTCTACAAAAAATTAAGCTTCAAAATAGAGCAGGTAAGGGTAGCAGTATAATGACAATAGTCTTAGATGACGAAATCAAAGATATAGTATAATAAAAATAATTTTTGGGAGGTAATTTAAATGAAAGTTGCAGTTTTATTAGCAAATGGTTTTGAAACCTTAGAAGGATTAACAGTAGTTGATATATTAAGAAGAGGAGAAGTAGAATGTAATACCTTTTCTTTAGAAAGAAATGAAGTTACTACATCTCACAATATAACTCTTAAAGCAGATAAGAATATCATGGATGAAGAAATTAAGTCTTATGACTTTTTAGTTTTACCAGGTGGAATGCCAGGAGCTAAAAATTTAAGAGATGATGAAAGAGTTATTGAGTTAGTTAAAGAATTTAATAAAGATAATAAATACCTTTGTGCTATATGTGCTGGACCAATTGTTTTAGGAAAAGCAGGAATAACAGAAGGTAAAAATGTAACTTGTTATCCTGGTTTTGAAGAAGAATTAGGCACTTGTAATTATAAAAATGACTTAGTAGTTGTAGATGGTAATATTATTACAGGAAAAGGACCTGCTGCAGCTATACCTTTTGCATTTGAAATATTGTCTAAGATTTCAGAGGAAAAAGCTGATAAAGTTAAAAAAGCAATGCTATTTAAATAATAGGTGAAATATGAAAGAAAATTGGATATTAGTAAATAAAAAGGAGAGCTTTACAAAGCTCTCTGAATTTTTAGATGAAAACCCATTAGTTTTAAGATTATTAGCTAATAGAGGAATTGATGATATAAATTTAGCTAAAAGATTTTTAAAAGGCAAAGTAGAAGATCTTTATGATGGATATCTTATGAAGGATATGAAAAAGGGCGTAAGCATTATAAAAGAAGCAATTTTAAATAATAAAAAAATTATTATTTATGGAGATTATGATTGTGGTGCGACACGTTTCTAACTAAAAAGGTTAGGCACTAAATATAGAACGTAAATGTTCTTGTTTAGGAGAACTGTTCTGATGAAGAGTGGAATGATAGAGTAACGACTTGAAACACTCTCATTAATACTCCGACTTGCAAATATAAAGCTAAATAATATTTGTAAGAAGCTCGGTGAAGTCGGCAGAAGTTAACCTAAGTTAAGGAATATATTAAGTATTATTGGTACAAAAGAGGCTAGAGCCCACCTGTAAGAAAGATATTAGTACGAGATAAGGTTAACGATATGTCGGATGTCCTATAAAATATCCATGGTGAGAATGAAGGCTGACTACCTACTGACGAACTCTCGAATGTACGGGACTAGACGTAGACCTTATGGAAACATAAGGGACTCCAAAAGGAGTGAACATGAGGTAAAGTAAAAATCCGCAGTTATGAAATACCTTACGGTGTTACAGGCACCGTCCAGTGTTCAGGACCATAGAGAGCACCTAAAGATATATAGAGTGGATAATCAGAACGGAACGTGGGAAGTTTGATACGTGGAGATTATAGCTAGTCTGTGAAGCGGTCAGAATATAAATAAGACAAATGTCTTTATTAAATCTGTTTAATCAAATGAAAGTGATGCCATAGTACCTAAGAAGCAGTGATAATAAACTGTGGAGGGATGGGCATTAGTCAAGATTTTAGAAATTTAACAAGTAATATAGCTAAAGTAATAGGTTCTAATGAGAATAATAGAATCATTCCCAAGAATAAATATACGGGAGTGATGACTATCACCAAGAAAAGTTTAAAAGTAGGAAAAATTCGAAATGCGGAATACTATGATATGGTTGAGGTGTTTGACAAACTTTATGCAGATAGCATCAATAACCAAAAGTTTTATGCATTGATGAAAATCATTGAATCCGAAGATAATATTAAACTTGCTTATAGAAATATGAGGAAAAATGATGGTGGAAAAACTCCAGGGGTGGACGGTTTAACCATAAAGGATATTAACAAAATTGACGAAGAACAATTTGTAAAAATTGTTCAAAACAAGCTTCGAAATTATAATCCAAAGCGAGTTAAAAGAGTTGAGATTCCAAAAGCAAATGGTAAAACAAGACCACTTGGTATTCCAACTATCTGGGACAGAATAGTTCAACAATGTTTTCTGCAAGTGCTAGAGCCAATCTGCGAAGCTAAATTCTTTGAAAGAAGTAATGGTTTCAGACCTAACAGGTCAGTAGAAAATGCAATGGCTCAATGTTATAAAATGATGCAAATGTATAAACTGCATTATGTAGTGGATATAGACATTAAAGGATTCTTTGACAATGTAGACCATGGAAAACTTTTAAAGCAAATGTGGACCATGGGAATTAGGGATAAAAGAGTATTATCAATTATCTCAAAAATGCTTAAAGCAGAAGTTCAAATGCCAAATGGAACCGTCGAAGGAAATGATAAAGGAACTCCGCAAGGAGGTATTTTATCACCACTTCTATCCAATATAGTTCTTAATGAGCTAGATTGGTGGGTAGCAAATCAATGGGAACTGTTCCCAGCACATGATTTTGTGGAAAAAGAAAGACCAGACGGGAAAGGAACCAATAGAGCAGTAAAATACAGAAAATTGGAAAAGAGTAATCTTAAGAAGTGTTTCATAGTAAGATATGCAGATGATTTTAAGATATTCTGTGATGATTACGATAGTGCTAAAAGAGTATTTTATGGGGTAAAGGATTTTCTAAACAAACGACTTAATTTAGAAATTAGCGAAGAAAAATCAAAAATCACCAATTTAAGAAAAGAATACTCTGAGTTTTTAGGAATAAAATTTAAGGTTTACCAAAAAGGTTGTAAATGGGTAGTTATGTCACACATGTGTGATAAAGCCTACGACAGAACAAGAAAAGACCTTAAAGAAGCACTTGATGTAATAAAACATACGGAAGGCTCTGCTAATACAGGAAGAGCAATTAATGCATATAATGCAAAAGTCATTGGAATTCATCAATATTTTAATATGGCAACAATGATATCTGAAGACATAGGAAAGATTGCATATGAAATCCAGCATAAATGTAAATCCCGCAAATTAGAAAGAAGAATCAAGAAAACAGGTCAGCATATATCAGCCTACATTAAGGAAGAATATGGGGCAAGTGGTCAACTTCGGTTTATCAATGGAATAGCTTTAGTACCAATAGGATACTGTAAGCACAAGAATCCTATGTATAAGCGGAAAAAGGTGAACAAGTACACTCCAGAAGGAAGAGAGTTAATTCATAAAAAGCTATCAATAGATACAGGTATGATTCAGTATATGCTGAATTACCCAGTAATGGATAGAAGTATTGAATATAACGATAATAGAATCTCTCTTTATGTAGGGCAAAAAGGAAAATGTTCAGTAACTGGTGAAGAACTAACAATAGAGAATATGCACTGTCATCATAAGTTACCACTCTCAATTGGCGGTACTGATGAATATAAAAATCTAACACTAATAACTGAACAAGTTCATAAATTGATACATGCAAAAGAAAACCAAACAATTCTTGAACTTTTAACAAATCTTCATCTTGATAAAAAGATGAAAGAAAAAGTTAATAAACTAAGAAAACAGTGTGAAAACACTGAAATCACTTGGGAAAGCTATATTTTCTAAATAAATATTCTAAATAATCTTGATGGAACGCCGTGTGCGGAGAAATTCGCATGCACGGTGTGAAGCGGGGGAAAAGTTGGAGATAGCATCAAATACTTACCTATCGCTATATGGAGTAAATAGTACTACTATTTTATATAAAGCATTAAAGGCAGTTGGAGCTAATTATAGTTATTACATTCCAAATAGAGAAGAAGAAGGCTATGGAATGCATAGTGGAAGAATAAAAAAACTAAGTGAAGAAGGTTATGAGGTTGTATTAACCTGTGACAACGGTATTTCTGCCTTTGAACAAGTAGAGCTTGCTAAAGCTCTTGGTATGGAAGTTGTAATTACTGATCATCATGATATTCCTCTAAAAGAAGATGAAAATGGAATATTAAAAGAACAAGCGCCTAAGGCTGATGCAGTAATAAATCCTAAACAAAAGGATTGTGACTACCCCTTTAAAATGTTATGTGGAGCTGGAATAGCATTAAAATTTTCTAAGTGTTTATTTGATGAGTTCAGAATAGATAATGAAAAATACTTAGATTTGTTTCAATTTGCAGCTATTGCTACAGTATGTGATGTTGTAGATTTAGTAGATGAAAATAGAATAATAGTTAAAAAAGGATTAGAGCTTTTAAATAACAGTGAAAATTATGGGATCCAAGAGTTAAAAAAGGCTACTTTATTAGATAATAAAAAAATAGAAGAATATCATTTAGGTTTTGTTATAGGACCCTGTATTAATGCTACTGGAAGACTAGAAACAGCAGATTTATCAGTAGAATTATTAATTACAGAAGATAGAGAAAGAGCGAGAATCTTAGCAAATCAATTAAGTGAACTAAATACAATAAGACAAGATTTAACTAAAGAAAGTACTGAAAGAATAATTAATAAGATTGAAGTAGAAAAAAATAAATCTGATAAAGTTATAGTTGTGTATGATGAAAATGTTCATGAAAGCATAGCTGGAATAGTAGCAGGAAGAGTTAAAGAAAAATATAATATGCCTTGTATAGTTTTAACTAAAGGTAAAGAGATGCCAAAGGGATCAGCAAGATCTATAGAAGGTTATAATATAACAAAAGAACTTAACAAATGCTCTTATCTAATAGAAAAATTTGGTGGTCATCCTATGGCTGCGGGATTATCTATAAAAGAGGAAAATATAGAAGAGTTAAGAAAAAAGTTAAATGAAAATTGTGTATTAACTGATGAAGATTTAGTTCCAATTGTAAAAATAGATTTACCATTAAGTCTAAATTATTTAGATGAAGAGTTAATAGCTACAATTGAAGCTTTAAGACCTTTTGGAAAGGGTAATCCTAGCCCTTTATTCGCTGTAAAAGATCTTTTAATAGAGAGAATGTGGTTGTTAGGAAAAGAAAAAAACTTTTTAAAGCTTAGATTTAGATTTGAGTTAAATGGAAATTATCTTTATATAGATGGGATAAGTTTTGATAAATTTGAAAGCTTTAAAGAGGATTTTATATATAAATATGGAAATGCAAAATTTATTGAAGCTTGTAATACTAGTTTTTTAAATATAAAAGCAGATTTAATTTATTATCCAAGTATAAATGAGTTCAATGGAAATAGAAGTATTCAACTGAATATTAAAAACATAAGAATTAAATAAAAGTAAATTAAAAAAATATAAAAACTTCTACAGAATAGAAATAAGGAACTGTCTAAATAACTTTAAATTAGCAATGTATTATCATTATTAATTTAAATTATTGGACAGTTCCTATTTTAAATATTTAATGGTCTATATAATCAAAGACTATTTTATAGTGTTTTCATATTGTTCAACCATTCTTTTAACCATTTCTCCACCAACACTTCCGCATTGTTTTGAAGTAAGGTCTCCATTGTAGTCGCTGAAAGGAACGCCCATTTCACTAGCTACTTCATTTTTGAATTTAGCTAATCCATTTTTAGCTTCTGGTACTAACTTTGTTGCCATAATATTTTCACCTCCTTTTCATCTTTGTAATTATAGCTTGTGTAAATTTTAGAGAAATATTATATGTAACTAAAGGAAATTGGACATAATAGTGGCAGTAGGAAATTATAATTATTTTTTATAAAATTTAAAGATAACATTAAATAAAAAATGATTATATGATATATTGAAATAGGATTTATATTTTAAAGGAGTGTTTCTATGAGTAAATATAAAATAATTATGACCGGAGGAGGAACAGCAGGACATGTAACTCCAAACTTAGCTTTAGTTCCTGGACTGAAGAAAAGAGGTTTTGAAATAAAATACATTGGAAGTAAAGATGGTATAGAAAAAGAAATTATAAGAGATGCAAATATACCATATTATGAAATATCATCTGGAAAGTTAAGAAGATATTTTGATTTTAAAAACTTTTCTGATCCTTTTAAAGTAATTAAGGGTGTAATAGAAGCTAATAAAATATTAAAAAAAGAAAAACCAGATGTGATATTTTCTAAGGGTGGATTTGTTGCAGTACCAGTAGTTATTGCAGCATCTATGAAGAAGATACCTGTTATTTCTCATGAATCAGATTTAACTCCAGGACTTGCAAATAAATTATCCGCTCCTTTCTGTAATAAGCTTTGTGTAACCTTTAGAGAAAGCTTGAACTATATAAAAGATAATAAGGGAGTATTAACTGGAACTCCTATTAGAGAAGAAATACTAAATGGAAGTAAGGAAAAGGGAAAAGAAATTTGCAGATTTAAAGATAATAAAGAAATTTTACTTGTAATTGGAGGAAGCTTAGGAGCTAAAAGTATAAATGAAGCTGTTAGAAATAACTTAGAAGAATTACTTAAAAACTACAATATAATTCATATATGTGGAAAAAATAATTTAGATAAAAATTTAAATGGAAAAGATGGATATCTTCAGTTTGAATATGTTAAAGAAGAATTACCACATTTATTAAAGGCTGCTGACTATGTAATTTCTAGAGCAGGTGCAAATGTTATTTTTGAATTATTAGCATTAAATAAACCAACTTTATTAATTCCTTTATCAAAGAAGATAAGTAGAGGAGATCAAATTTTAAATGCAAAATCTTTTGAAAAAGAAGGATATTCTATTATTTTAGATGAAGATGAAATGATAGAAAATGATAAAAAAATAATTTTAAAGCTTAAAGAACTTAAAAATAAGAAGAATATTTTAATTGAAAATATGAAAAAAAGTGGTATAAGTAATGGAGTTGACTCAATTTTAGCAGTAATAGCTAATAGTATAAAGTTATCTAAGTAAAATAAGATTTTTTTTACTTCAAAGGATAATATTGTGCTAATATTAGGCACAGAAAACTTGCAAAAAAAAAATAGTGTTATATAATAAAATAGTAAGTGTAAAAATAGGTAATATGTATCCAAGTAGTGACTTTTTAGTCAGAGGATGAGGTGATGTATTAATGAAAAAAATTTCTATTATCTATTGGAGTAATGGAGGAAATGTTGAAGTTCTTGCAAATTCAATTGCTGAAGGTGCTAAAAGTCAAAATTCAGAAGTAAGCATCAAACATGTGTATGATGCAACAATTGAAGATGTAAATGAAGCTGATGCAGTTGCTTTTGGAAGCCCTTCAATGGACAACAATAGAATTGAACAACAGGAAATGGAACCTTTCATAAATCAATTTAAATTACTACCTAATAAACAAAAAAAGATAGTATTATTTGGATCATATGGATGGGATGATGGAAAATTCATGGTTGATTGGGTTCAACGAATGAAAGACTATGACTTTAATGTTATAGGAAGCATCGCCGTTAAAGAATCACCAAGTGAAGAAGATTTAAAAGAAGCAAGAAAACTTGGAGAGGAATTAACTAAATAAATTCTTTAAGAGGATAATGACTTTATAGAAGTGTTTACAAAGGGGTTAAGCACTAAGACTTCGATTGAAGAAGATAAATTTTTATTACTAAATAATTCATTCTTAAATTTTGAATACAGTTTTAAAATTCTGTATTTGAGTATTATATTTATATATAAGGAAGAGAGGTCAAACATAATGAGAAAAATGAAAACTATGGATGGTAATACAGCTGCCGCTCATATATCTTATGCTTTTACAGAAGTAGCAGCTATATTCCCGATTACACCATCTTCACCAATGGCTGAACACGTAGATGAGTGGGCAGCACAAGGAAGAAAGAACATATTTGGTCAACCTGTTAAGGTTATGGAAATGCAATCAGAAGCTGGAGCAGCAGGTGCCGTTCACGGATCTTTACAAGCTGGTGCTTTAACTACAACATACACTGCATCTCAAGGTTTACTATTAATGATACCAAATATGTACAAGATTGCAGGTGAAATGCTTCCAACAGTATTCCATGTATCAGCAAGAGCCTTAGCAACATCTTCATTAAGTATATTTGGAGACCATCAAGACGTTATGGCTGCAAGACAAACTGGTTTTGCAATGCTTGCAGAAGGATCAGTACAAGAAGTTATGGATTTATCTCCAGTAGCACATTTAACTTCAATAAAGACTAGAATTCCTTTCATGAATTTCTTTGATGGATTTAGAACATCACACGAAATTCAAAAAATAGAAGTTTTAGAATATGATGAGTTAGCTAAGCTAGTTGATTATGAAGCTTTAAATGGATTTAGAAATAGAGCATTAAATCCAAATAGCCCAGTTACTAGAGGTACAGCTCAAAACCCAGATATTTATTTCCAAACTAGAGAATCTGTAAATAGATTCTATGATGATATTCCAGAAGTAGTAGAAAGCTACATGGCTGAAATAACTAAATTAACAGGAAGAGAATATCACTGCTTCGATTACTATGGAGCACCAGATGCTGACAGAATAATCGTTTCTATGGGATCATCAACTGATGTTATTGAAGAAACAGTAGATTATTTAAATGGAAGAGGAGAAAAAGTTGGTTTAGTTAAAGTAAGACTATTTAGACCATTCTCTGCAGAAAGATTATTAAAGGTTATACCAGCTACAGTTAAATCTATAGCTGTTTTAGATAGAACTAAAGAACCAGGTTCAATAGGAGAACCATTATACCTAGATGTTAAGAGTGCATTCTATGGAAGAGAAAACGCTCCAGTTATAGTTGGAGGAAGATATGGATTAGGTTCTAAGGATCCAAACCCATCAGATATAGGAGCAGTATTTGCTAACCTTAATAAGGAAACTCCAAAGGATGGATTTACAATTTCTATAGTTGATGATGTAACTAATACTTCATTAGAAAAACTAGAAGATATTGATGCATCTACAGAAGGAACAAAAGCATGTAAGTTCTGGGGACTAGGATCAGACGGTACTGTTGGTGCTAACAAGAGTGCTATTAAGATTATCGGAGACCACACAGACATGTATGCTCAAGGATATTTTGCATATGACTCAAAGAAATCAGGTGGTATAACTGTATCACACTTAAGATTTGGTAAGAAGCCAATTAAATCACCATATTTAGTAGATAAGGCTGATTTTATTGCATGTCATAACCAAGCATATGTATACAAATATGATGTATTAGAAGGATTAAAGAAGAATGGTAAATTCTTATTAAATACAATCTGGACTCCAGAAGAAGTTAATGAAAAATTACCAGCTTCAATGAAGAGATATATTGCTGAAAATAATATTGAATTCTATACATTAAACGCTGTTAAAATAGCACAAGAAATCGGACTTGGCGGAAGAATCAACATGATAATGCAAGCTGCATTCTTTAAGATTGCTAACATTATACCAGTTGAAGATGCTGTTAAGTACTTAAAAGATGCTGTTGTAACTTCATATGGTAAAAAAGGTGAAAAAGTTGTTAACATGAACTTTGCTGCTATAGATAAAGGTGTTGAATCAATAGTAAGAGTTAATGTTCCAACTGATTGGATGAATGCTGCTGATGAAGTAAAAGAAGACAAGGCTAATATACCAGCATTTATTAAGAATATAGTTGAACCTATAAATGCTCAAAAGGGATTTGATCTTCCTGTATCAGCATTTAATGGAATGGAAGATGGTACATTTATACCAGGTACTGCTGCTTATGAAAAGAGAGGTATCGCAATTAATGTTCCAGAATGGCAACAAGATAAATGTATTCAATGTAACCAATGTGCATATGTTTGTCCACACGCAGTTATAAGACCATTCTTATTAAATGAAGATGAAAAGACAAATGCACCAGAATCATTTAAGGTTGTACCTGCTAAGGCATTAAGAACAGAAGAACCAACATTCTATAGTATTAGTGTTACTCCATTAGACTGTACAGGATGTGGAAACTGTGCTCAAGTATGTCCAGCACCAGGTAAGGCTTTAATAATGAAACCAATTGAAACTCAAGAAGAACAAATTGAAGCTTGGGATTATGCAGTTAATGAAGTTGCACCTAAGAAGAACCCAATGAATAAGAATACAGTTAAGGGTAGCCAATTTGAACAACCATTATTCGAATTCTCAGGAGCATGTGCTGGTTGTGGAGAAACTCCATATGCTAAGCTTGTAACTCAATTATTTGGAGATAGAATGATGATAGCTAATGCTACTGGATGTTCTTCAATTTGGGGAGGATCAGTACCTGCAACTCCATATACAGTAAACCATGAAGGACATGGTCCAGCTTGGGCAAATTCATTATTTGAAGATAATGCTGAATTTGGATTAGGTATGTTCTTAGGAGTTAAGGCTATAAGAGAAAGAATAGCTGATAACATGACTAAGGCTTTAGAAACAGAAGTTTCTGAAGATGTTAAAGTAGTACTTCAAGACTGGTTAGATCATATGAACAGTGGAGAAGGAACTAGAGATAGAGCTAATAGAGTTATAGCTGTATTACAAAATGTTGATGCTGATTATGCAAGAGAAATCTTAAAGGATAAAGACTTCTTAGTTAAGAGATCTCAATGGATATTCGGAGGAGACGGATGGGCATATGACATCGGATACGGTGGATTAGACCACGTTCTAGCTTCTGGTGAAGACGTAAATGTACTTGTATTTGATACAGAAATTTACTCAAACACTGGTGGACAATCTTCTAAATCAACTCCAACTGCTGCAATAGCTAAATTTGCTGCATCAGGTAAGAAGACTAAGAAGAAAGACCTTGGAATGATGGCTATGACATATGGTTATGTATATGTAGCACAAATTTCTATGGGAGCTGATAAGAACCAAACTCTTAAAGCAATAGCTGAAGCAGAAGCTTATGATGGTCCATCATTAATCATCGCTTATGCTCCATGTATAAGCCATGGTATTAAGACTGGTATGGCTAACAGCCAAGAAGAAGCTAAAAAAGCTGTTGAATGCGGATATTGGGGATTATATAGATATAACCCAAGCTTAATTGGAACTAAGAATCCATTCTCATTAGATTCTAAGGAACCAAAATCAAGCTTCAGAGAATTCTTAATGGGAGAAGTAAGATATGCTTCACTTGCAAAAGCATTCCCAGAACAAGCAGAAGCTTTATTTGCTAAGACAGAAAAAGATGCTATGGATAGATTAGCAGGCTACAAGAGATTAGCTGAACAACAATAGTTTATAAATAAGGAGCTATTTAGCTCCTTATTTTTTTATTTAATATATATAAGGAATATAATTTAAATTTTCAGTTAAAAACATATTCCTTACTATTTATTAAAAATAATATAATAAATTTAAAGGTTTTACTTTTATTTTTTAGTAAATAAGGTTAAAATTAAATAGAACATTAATCTCATTAAAGGAGGATTATTAAAATGGATAATGAAAAGAAATGTGGATGTGGTCATGACCACGAACATGAACATAATGATGGATGTGGATGTGGAGAAGAACATCATGAACACTTTGTAGTAGATTTAGAAGATGATAACGGTAATGTAATATCTTGTCCAATAATAGATGCATTTGAATTTGAAGAAAATGAATATATCTTAGCTCAAGATCCTAACGAAGATTCAGTATACTTATTTAGATCATTAGAAGATGGAGAATTAATAATTCCAGAAGAAGATGAATTTGATAGAGTATCAAAATTCTATAGCGAAGAATTAGGGGACGAATAAGATAAAAAAGGCACGAAAGTGTCTTTTTTTTATTTACCTCCTTTTTATTGTCATTTTATATTAATAGTGATATATTCTTAATATAAACTTAAGAAATAGGGTGTTAATATGAAGTATGCAGATTTACATATTCATTCTAACTATTCAGATGGTAGCATGTCACCAGAAGAAATAATTGATAATGCTATTAAATTAGGAGTTAAAAGTATTTCTATAACTGATCATGATTGCATTTCTTCTCAATATATTACTAATAGAAGTTATCCTGATATTGAAATTATAACAGGTATAGAATTGAGTTCTGAATTTGAAGAAATGGAATTACATATATTAGGTTATTTCATAGATATAAATAATATAGAATTAATAAATACTGTAAATAAACTAAATAAGGAAAGAACAGAAAGAATTAATGAAATACTTTTTAAGCTAAAAAAAGAAGGCATTAATTTAAATATTGAAGATTTAGAAGTAGATTTAAATTCTACCGTAGGAAGAAGTCATGTTGCTAACGCAATGGTTAGAAGAGGATATTATGATAGCTATAAAATAGCTTTTACTAATCACTTAGTTAAGGGAAAAGACTCTTATGTAAAGGGATATAAATTAAATTATAAAGAGGCTATTCAAGTAATAAATAATTCAGGGGGAATAGCTGTATTGGCTCATCCTGGACAAATATATAAATCCTTAGAAGTAGAAAATATAATTAAAAATTTGAAGTTTTTTGGATTAAGGGGCATAGAGGTATATCATCCAAGTCATTCCAAAGAACAGACTAATAATTTTTATAATTTAGCAAAAAAACATAAGTTATTAATTACAGGTGGTAGTGATTATCATGGAAAAGAAAGTATAAAAGAAAATTCAATAGGAAGCTATGGAATTAATGAAGATTTATTAAATAAATTAATTAACTTAAGTAAATAAATGGGGGAATATAAATGGATTTATCTAATAAGGCAAAAGAAATTAGTCCATCTATAACATTAGAGATTACAGCTGCGGCAAAGGCTTTAAAAGAATCGGGCATAAATGTAATAAGCTTTAGTGCAGGGGAGCCTGATTTCAATACGCCTGAAAATATAATAAATGCAGCAATAAATGCAATGAAGGATGGTAAAACAAAATATACGCCAACTAGTGGTGTTTTAGAATTAAGAAAGGCTATTTGTACAAAGTTAAAAGATGATAATGAATTATTATATAAACCAAGTCAAATAGTAGTATCTACAGGAGCAAAACAAAGTTTAGCAAATACTTTTTTATCTATATTAAATAAGGGTGATGAAGTAATTATTCCAATTCCATATTGGGTTAGTTATCCAGAACTTATAAAGCTTGCAGATGGAGTGCCGATTTTTGTTGATAATTTAAAGGAAAATGATTATAAATATAAAATTGAGGATTTAAGAAAGGTAGTTACAGAAAAAACTAAAGCAATACTATTAAATAGTCCTAACAACCCTACAGGAAGTGTATATTCAAAAGAGGAACTTATTGAAATTGCAGAATTTGCAAAAGAAAATGATTTAATAATAATATCAGATGAGATATATGAAAAATTAATTTATGATGAAAATAAGCATATTAGTATAGCCTCTATATCAGAAGATGCATATAAGAGAACTATTGTAATTAATGGATTATCTAAAGCTTATGCCATGACAGGTTGGAGAATAGGATATTCTGCTGCTAGTGAAGAAATAGCAAAGCTAATGAGTAATATTCAAAGTCATGTAACATCTAATATTAACTCAATTTCTCAATATGCAGCAATAGAGGCCTTAACTGGACCTCAAGAAAGTCTTAATGAAATGGTTAAAGAGTTTAAAGCTAGAAGAAATTATATGGTAGAAAGACTTAATGAGATAGAAGGTATTTCTTATATTATGCCTAAGGGAGCATTTTATATTATGGTTAATGTAGGAGGATACTTTGGTAAATCTATATCAAATAAATTGATTAATTCTTCATTAGAATTTTCAAAGAGTTTATTAGAAGAAGAAATGGTAGCAGTTATACCAGGAATAGCATTTGGTTTAGATGAGTATATAAGATTATCTTATGCTACTTCCAAAGAAGCCATTGAAGAAGGATTAAATAGATTAGAAAAATATTTACAAAGATTAAAATAACTTAGATATGCTGTCTTAGGACAGCATATTTTTTGTACATACAATAGTATATTTTTTGTTTAATAAGAGTAATTTTTAGTATATAATTTAATTGGGATAATCTTAGGAGGAAAAATGAAATGGAGAAATTGGCATTATTTGATGTAGACTATACTATAACGCGAAAAGAAACATTGATGCAATTGTATAAATATGTAATATTTAAGGACTTTAAAAATATTAGATTTTTACCTAGAGCTATTTATTCTGGAGTTATGTATAAAATAGGATTATATGATGAAAGAAGGGTAAAGGAATGTTTTCTTAAATTCATAGATAACATAGATGAAAAGGATTTGGCTATTTTAGTTAAAAGTTTTTATAGTGATGTACTAGAGAAAATTTTATATAAAGATGCAATAGAAATGATAAAGAAATTAAAAGGACAAGGATACAAGATATATTTAATATCTGCATCTCCAGAATTCTATTTAAATGAGTTTTATGCAATAAAAGAAGTAGACATGGTAATTGGAACTAGATTTTCTATGGAAGGTGGAAAATTCATTAGAAAAATGCATGGGGAGAATTGTAAAGGAGAAGAAAAGGTAAAGAGATTAAAGGAAGTTTTAAAAGAGAAGAATATTGATATTGATTATAAAAATTCATATATGTTTTCAGATTCATTATCTGATAAACCTCTTTTAGATTTAGTTGGTAATGCATATTTAATTAATTATAAAAAGAAAAGTAATTTTCAAATATTGAAGTGGAAATAAGCAGGAGGAAAGATATGGAGGCAATTTTAAATTACTACTTAGAAGATGGTCATTTAGAATCTGTTAAGAACTATACAAATGATACATCAGAAAGTGGAAGGATAATTTATGAAGTAATAAGGGTAATTAATAAAGTCCCTTTATTTTATGAAGATCATCTAAAAAGATTAGAATCATCTTTTAGATTAATGGAAAAAACTTTTTCTTATAATTATGATAAGATAAGAGAATATTTAACTAGATTAATTGAAGCAAATGGAATAGAAAATGGAAATATAAAGCTTACTTTTGATATTAAGACAGACACTATGAAAGTCTTTAGTATAAAACATAATTATCCTAATGAGGATTTATATAAAACTGGGGTAAAGACTATATTATTTCATGGTGAAAGAACTAATCCTAACGCAAAAGTAGTAGATAGCAGTTTTAGAGCAAAAGTTACTGAAGAAATTAATAAAGCTTTTGCTTTTGAAGCTATACTTGTAAATAATTCTGGATATATAACAGAAGGAAGTAAATCTAATATTTTTATGATTAAAGAAGATGTACTTTATACCTCACCATTAGAAGATGTATTACCAGGAGTAACTAGAGGAAGAATAATATCTCTTGCAAAGTCACTAGGAATAAAGGTTGAAGAAAAAAATATTAATTATAAGGATATTGAAAATTTTGATGCTATGTTTATATCTGGAACATCACCAAAAATACTTCCAATATCAGCTGTAGATAATATTAATTTAAAAATTGATAATAAAATAATGCAGTTACTTATAAAAGAGTTTAATGAAGAAATAACAAAATATATAAAAAAATTTAAAAAATAATAATTACCATAAATTTTATATTATTCAAAATAATATAAAATTGTGATATTATTTATTATAGTATTATTAATAAATAAGGGGAGGAACTATTATAAATGCATGAAAGTGAAATAAAAACAAATGAAAACGGAAGTGTTTGTGTAAAAGAAAATAAAATAATAGTGAAAAATCCCATTGGAAACGGTAACTTTCCAATAATTGTTCCACCATTGCAAGAGTGCCTTTACATAAATAGAGAAGTGGTAACTAGGCCTTCTATGGTTAAAGAAGAAGATTTAATTGAATTTAAAGAAATAAAAACACAATATGAGAGAAGCATTGAAATAAACTACAGTAAAGATAAGATGGAAGCTTACATTTCAATAGAATGTAAAAAAGCAAAAAAATACATTTTAAAAGATATGGATCAAGGATATAGTTTATCCTTAGAAATAATAGAAGAGGAGGGGGAAGCTCCTCCTAATATTACTAAAGAGGATATAATTTTTGAGTTAAAGAAAATGAAAATTTCTTATGGTATTGATGAAGAGGCTATAAATAATATAATTAATATGCAAGAAGCAAAAAAAGTATTAATAGCAAATGGAAAACTTCCTACAGCACCAATAGAAGATAAAATTAAAATATTTTTTAATAGTAATAATAGGTATTATGAAGAGAAAGAAAAAATAGACTATAGATCATTTAATACTATAACAAGTGTTAAAGCTAATGACATATTGGCCGAAATTATAAAAGGAGAAAAGGGAAAAGACGGAATAAATATATTCAATGAAGTTATTCCAGGAAAACCTAAGAAAAAAAGTAGCTTTTCAGCAGGAAATGGAACAAGATTAAATGATAATTTAATTATAGCTACCATAGATGGAAAACCTAATTTTAGCAAAAATAAAGTTTGGGTAGAACCGCAATATATTTTAAATAAAGATGTTACTATTTCTACCGGGAATATTAATTTTCCAGCTAACGTAGAGATTAATGGCAAAGTCACTGAAGGTATGAAGGTAATTTCTGGAGGGAGCCTTTTAATACGAGGTGGAGTTTTTAGTGCTGAAATAGAAGCAAAAAATTCTAGTGATATCTTAGGAAATGTAGTTAACTCTAATATAAAAATTGGAGGAACTAATTTAATAAAATATGATAGAATTAGTACCTTAAAAGAACTAAAAGAAATATTAATTTCTCTAGTAGCAAATTTAGAGTATTTAAAGAATAATAATTTAATAAAGAATAATTTATCTATTGGTCTATTAGCTAAGTCAATAATAGAAAAGAAGTTTAAAAGTTTATCTAAAATGCTGATTAAGATTATAGCTAATGCAGCTAAAGATGAAGCTAAGGAGTCGGAGGTAGTTAAATTAGTAAAATCCAAGCTTTTAGGAGCTGCACCAAGTAGTATTAGGGATATCTCTGAATTGGAAAAGATACTTTATAGCATCCAGGAAGAACTTATAGAGTTAGAAAGAGACGTTATTATTGAAGCTAATTTAAATATTGAGTATGCTCAAGAATCAAAACTTAATGTAGTAGGGAATATTAATATATCTGGAAGAGGATTATTTACAAGTGAATTATATGCAACCAAAAGTATTATATTTACAACAGATAAGGCGGTTTGCAGAGGTGGATATTTAAAAGCAGATGAGTTAATAAAGGCCTCTATAGTTGGTAGTGATTCAGGAGTTTTTACAATTTTAGAAGTAGGTAAGCATGGAGAGATTTATGTTGATGTTGCTTATCGTAATACTACTTTTGTAATTGAAAATAAAAAGTATATTTTGGACAAGTCATCAAAAAATATTCATGTATATATTGAAAAGGATGGTAACTTAGCAGTTGATAAGCTACTTCTATAGGAGGATATGAGAAATGAGAGAAATAAAAATATTAGTTTTTAAATTAGGAAATGAATTTTATGCAACTGATATTATGGAGGTAGAGAGAATTTTAGGATATGAAGAACCCACAACCCTTCCAGATTCTCCAAGCTTTTTAGATGGAGTAATAAACTATGAAAATAGTGTTTTACCTATTATTAATCTTGTAGACAAATTTAAATTAAATATAGAAAATTCATCAGATAAGAAGATAATCGTTGTAAAAAGGAATGATGGGAAATTTGGAATTTTAGTTGATAGTGTTAGCGAAGTAGTAAGTATTTTAGATGAAGAAATTAAAAACCCAGAAAGTATTGCAACTTTAATTTCAAAAAGATATATAAATGGATTTATAAAGAACAAAGAAAATATAATAATAATGCTTGACTTAGAAAAAGTTTTGACAATTGAAGAAGAAGAAATTATTTTTCAGGGGTGAAATTCTTGAATGACAAAAAAGAGGTTAGAGTTGGAATAGCAGATAGTGCAATAGTAGCCTCCCCAGATAAACTAATTACAATGGGTTTAGGATCCTGCATTGGAATAGCTTTATATGATAAAGAGAAAAAAATTGCAGGATTAGTACATATTATGCTACCAGATAGTAAACAATTTAAAAATATAGTAAATCCGTTAAAATATGCAGATTTAGGTGTTGAAACCTTATTTAATGAAATGCTAACTTATGGATGTAAAAAAGAGAATATTATAGCTAAAATAGCAGGCGGAGCATCTATGTTTAATTTTTCAGATAAAAAAGTTATTAGTGATATAGGGAAAAGAAATGGAGAAGCAACTATTAATGCTATAAAGAAATTATCAATTCCTATTATAGGAGAAGATATTGGAGGTAATAAGGGGAGGACAATGATTGTAGAAAGTGAAGATGGATTAGTAATGGTTAGAAGTATTGGTAGTGCTTTAAAGAATCTCTAAAGGGGGTTTTCAGTATTGAGGAGTGATTCAGTAATAGAAAACAAAGACATAATATTAATAGGAGCCTCTACTGGTGGTCCAAATGCTATAGAAAGTATAATAACTAAATTCACTAGAGAATTAAATGCTACAGTATTAATTGTGCAACATATGCCTAGTGGTTTTACTAAATCCTTTGCTGAAAGGTTAAATAAGAAATGTTCTTTACATGTTTTAGAAGCTAGTGACGGTATAAGGATAGAAAAAAATAAGGTATATATAGCTCCAGGGGGATATCATATGACAGTTAAGGAAAAAGGAATTATAAGGTTGAATATGGAAGAACCAATATGGGGTGTTAGACCAGCAGTAGATAAATTATTTATATCTGCGTCATCAGTTTATGGAAATAGAATTATATCTGTTGTACTTACAGGTATGGGAAAAGATGGGGCAGAGGGAACAATTGTTGTAAAGATGAACAAGGGGCTAACTATTGCTCAAGATGAAAGAAGTTCAGTAATTTATGGAATGCCAAAATGTGCATATGAAACTGGATGCGTTGATTATGTACTTCCATTACATGATATAGCTTCCAAAATAAAAGACTTAATTAAGAAAAATTAGGAGTATATATGGAATTTATAGATTTTCATAATTGGATTTATAAAGAATTTAAAATTGATTTAAATGCTTACAAACCAGAACAATTAAATAGAAGAATAGGAAGCTTAATGGCAAGGAATGGCATAGAAACTTTAAATGAATATAAAAAAATTCTTTTATCCAATAAAGAACAAAGAGAAAAATTTTTAGATTTTATAACTATAAATGTTACTGAATTCTTTAGAAATCCAGAGTTGTTTTTCGAATTGCAAGGAATTATAAGAGATTATAGTAAAGATATTTCAAGATTAAAAGTTTGGAGTGCTGCATGTTCTATGGGCTGCGAACCTTATAGCATAGCCATGATAATTGATAATATAAACCCAAACCTCAAGGTAGATATATTAGCAACGGATATTGATAAAAATATTTTAAAGAAGGCTAGACTTGGAGAGTATCAATCAATAGAAATGAAAAATATAAATGAAGCTTTTAAAAGGAAATATTTTAATTTTATAAATAATAAGTATGTTATTAATGAAAAAATTAAGTCTATGGTTACATTTAAAAGTCATGATTTAATATTAGATAAATATGATAACAATTTCGATTTAATAGTATGTAGAAATGTAATAATTTATTTTAAGAATGATGTTAAGATAAAAATATTTAAAAAGTTTTCTGATTCATTGAAAAAAGGTGGAATGTTATTTGTGGGGGCCACAGAAAGTATATATAATTATAAAGACTTTAGTTTAGAAAAGGTATCTACTTTCGTTTATAAGAAAGTATAAAGGGGTGAATAATATGGATGTATCTCAATATATGAATATGTTTTTGGAAGAATCAATGGAAAATTTACAAACCTTAAATGAATCATTATTAGATTTAGAACAAGAACCAAATAATAGAGACAAGTTAAATGAAATATTTAGAGTAGCACATACTATTAAGGGAATGGCTGCAACTATGGGATTTAATAATATAGCAGAGCTTACTCATAAGATGGAAGATATCTTATCGGAATTTAGAGAGGGGAAGCTAAAGGTAACTAGAAATGTTGTTACTGTATTATTTGATTGTCTAGATACACTAGAGAGAATGGTAAGTAATATAGAAGAGGGAAATCATAAGGAAGTAGAGTATTTAAATATCATTAAAGAATTAGAGAAAGTAGCAAAATTAGAGGATGTGAATGAAGCAGAAGATATAGAAATTAATAATACAGATGAAATTGATAATCCAATTAATGTATCTTTAAATGAATATGATATATCAGTTATTAAGCAAGCTAGAAAAAATGAATACAATGGAATAAGTATAAAAGTATATTTAAGAGAAGATACTTTACTAAAATCTGCTAGAGCATTTTTAATAGTACAAGAGTTAGAAGCTCAAGGGGAAATAATTAAATCTTTTCCATCTACAGAAGATATTGAAAATGAACAGTTTGAAACAGAATTAATCTTTGTGTTATTAACAAAAACCTCTAAAGAAGATATACAGAGATTAATAACTAATATTTCTGAGGTGTATAAAGTAGAAACCTCTTATGTTGAAATAGATGATTATCATGAAGCTACATTAAGCGATAAAGATGTTATAAATGAAGTTAAAAATTTATCAAAAAATGTTCAAATGGAAAGCAAAATAATTGAACCTAAAGAAATTAAAAATGACAATAATACCTCAAAAAGAGCTCATCAATCAGTAAGAGTAGATTTACAAAGAATTGATAAGCTTATGAATATGGTATCAGAATTAGTAATATATAGGACTAGATTAGAACAAATAGTAATTGATGATAAATCACAAGAATTAATTGAAACCTTAGAGCAAGTAGAAAGAACAACTTCTGATTTGCAAGATTTAGTTATGAAAATTAGAATGCTTCCATTAGAAGTAGTATTTAATAGATTCCCTAGAATGATTAGAGATTTATCTTTAGAGCTTAAAAAGGAAATTAATTTTGTAATAGAAGGTTCAGAAACTGAGCTAGATAGAACTGTTATTGATGAAATAGGAGAACCATTAATTCATCTTTTAAGAAATGCAGCAGACCATGGAATAGAAAGTAAAGAAGAAAGAATAAAAAATGGTAAAGATCCTATTGGGACAATTAAGCTAGTAGCATATCAGGAGGGCACTAAAGCATTAATTAAAGTAAGTGATGATGGTGCTGGCATAAATATCACTAGAGTTAAGGAAAAGGCAGAGGAAATTGGAATAAGTACAGAGGGACTTAGTGATAGTGACATAAGAAATCTTATATTCGCTCAAGGATTTAGTACTAATAAAATAGTTACAGACATTTCAGGAAGAGGAGTTGGAATGGATGTAGTAAAAAGCAAAATTTCATCCCTTGGAGGCACCGTTGATGTAGTTAGTGAGGATGGTAAAGGGACAAGTTTTATTATTAAATTACCACTTACTCTTCAAATAATTCAAGCCTTACTTGTTAAGATAGGAGATGAAACCTTAGCAATTTCATTAGGATTTATAGATAGGGTTATAGATTACAAGGAAGAAAGAGTGAAAAAGACTAATGGTGAAGAAGTTATTATTTATAGAGATAACGTTATACCGCTAATTAGGCTTAATGAAAGATTAAATATAGAAAGTAAAGATAGTAATAAAAAATTTATTATTATAGTCAAAGTAGGAGAAAGAACAGTAGGATTACTAGTAGATTCCTTGTTTGGACAACAAGAAATAGTAATTAAACCTTTGGGTAAGTCATTAAAATTCTTAAAAGAATATATTGGAGCTACTATTTTAGGTAATGGATTAGTAACATTAATTCTTGATGTTGCAGCGTTAATATAGAAGGGAAGGGTTTTATGGACTACCAAAATTTAAGTTCATTTCAATTAGATGCATTAAAAGAAGTATCTAATATAGGAGCAGGAAATGCAGCCACTTCATTATCAATTCTTCTTGGAACAAAGATAGATATGTCAGTTCCAAATATGAATTTAATTGCTTTTGATGAACTATTTAATAGTTATAAAGAAAATGAAGTAGTAGCCGTACTAGTAAAAATTTTAGATGATATAGCAGGTAGTGTCTTATATATCTTTGATGAAAAAGTTGCTCTTAATATAATATCAAAGATGACACTAGTACAAGAAGATACTTTATCTGAAATGGGATTTTCCGTAATAGGAGAGATAGGTAATATTATATCATCTTCATTTATGAATTCTATTGCTGATTTTACTGGCTTAAAGGTAACAGCTTCAGTACCAGCAGTAGTAAATGATATGATAAGTGCTATACTTGTATCTACATTTGTAGAAACAGGACAATATCAAGAATATGTTTTAGATATAGAAACTTTATTTATGGGAGAAGAAGAAAATAATATTGAAGGACATTTTTATTTTGTTCCTTCTCCAGGATCATTAGAAAAAATATTAGAGTCACTAGGAATAAAATAGGTTGGAGGTTTTAAAATGAAAAGAGTTTTAATAGTTGATGATGCTGCGTTTATGAGAATGATGATAAAGGACATATTACAAAAGAATGGTTTTGAAGTAATAGGTGAAGCTAGCAATGGAATAGAAGCAATAAATTTATATAAAAAGGAAAGACCTGACGTTGTAACTATGGATATAACTATGCCAGATATGGATGGAATAGAAGCTGTAAAAGAAATAAGATCTTTTGATGCAAGTGCAAAAATTATTATGTGTTCTGCTATGGGACAACAATCTATGGTTATGGATGCTATTAAATCAGGAGCAAAGGACTTTATCGTAAAGCCTTTCCAAGCAGATAGAGTATTAGAAGCTATTAGAAAGGTTGTAGGTTAAATAAAGGTAGGAGGCAGATTGGATGCAATTTGTAATATTTAAATTAGGGGAAGAACATTTTGCTGTGGAAACTGATAAAGTTTTAAGTATTAATGATATGATGACTATTACTAAGGTTACTAAAGCTCCTAATTATATAAAGGGGTTAATTAATTTAAGAGGAAGTATAAAATCATTAGTAGATTTAAATTTATTACTTAATATTAAGTCAGATAAAAAGCAAAATAATATTATTATACTTAAAGTTGATGAAGAAGAGCTAGGTGTAACTGTAGACGAAGTAGAAGAGGTTATAGATATTGAAGATAATAAGCTTCAAAAGCTAGAAACACATAGTACTGAAGCAAATATAAAAGGAATAATAAATTTAGAAGATAAATTGTTAACTGTAATAAATATAGAAAGATTACTTAATCAATGAAAAGTGAGGGATAGAAATGGCAGAGGTACTTAGTCAAAGTGAAATAGATGCTCTTCTTTCTGCCTTATCTACAGGAGATGTTGAGCCAGAGCAGTTAAAGGATAAAGAAGAGAAGCATAAGATTAAAAAATATGACTTTAGAAGTCCACAAAAGTTTTCTAAGGACCATATAAGAACGCTAGAAATGGTCCATGATTCCTTTGCAAGGATAGTAAGTAACTATCTTTCAGGACAACTTAGAAAGCATGTAAAAATTGAAATTCAAAGTGTAGAGCAAATTACCTATGAAGAATTTGTTCACTCTATTCCTAATCCTACTATAATAACAATATTTAAAATGAATCCACTACAAGGAAATTTATTGCTTGAAATGAATCCGCAGTTTTCATTTCAAATATTAGATATACTTTTAGGTGGCACAGGACAAAGATATGAGAAAGTTAAAGAATTCTCAGAAATAGAAAAGAATATATTATCAAATATAACAACTGAGATGATAAAGTCTATGGTAATGGCCTGGGATGGAATATTAGATGTAAAACCAGAATTTGAGCTTTTAGAAACTAATCCATCAGCAAACCAAACCTTAGCTCCTAATGAACCAGTTGCATTACTTAGTTTTTTAGTAGAACTAGGGAAAAGTACTACATACATGAATTTGTGCATTCCTTATTTAAGTGTTGAGAAAGTATTAGATAAGTTAGTTGTACAATATTGGTTTAAAAATGATGATGACGAGCTAAATGACGAATCACAAGAAAAGCTTAAAAAGGGAATTGAACCTGTAGAAGTGAATATGCATGTAGAGCTAGGTAAAACAGAAATAACAATAGATGATTTTTTAAAGCTTGTTAATGGAGATGTTTTAATATTAGATTCTCAATGTAGTAATCCAGTTAAAGTATTTGTAGAAGGAAATGAGTGTTTTATAGGAAAACCAGGATCTATAGGAAAGAATATGGGAGTTGAAATTTTAGATATTTTATATAAGGATGTGATTGAGAATGAGTAGTAGTTTTTTATCTCAGGAAGAAATAGATTCATTATTAAAGGGAACAGGTGAAGATAATACACCAGAAACAATAACAGAAATAGAAAAGGATTTGTTGGGAGAAATAGGCAATATTTCTATGGGTTCAGCATCTACAGCATTATATCAACTTATAAATAAACAAGTAAATATTACAACACCTAAGGTTAGAGTAAATACTTTAAAAAATATAAAAGAAGGATTTGAATATCCTAACATAATATTAGATGTAGAATATACTTCTGGCATAACAGGAAGAAATATTTTAATTATGCAAACTACAGATGCTGCTGTAATTGCAAATCTTATGATGGGGGGAGATGGGAAAGTATCTACAACAGAATTATCTGAAATAGAAGTTAGTGCAGTTCAAGAAGCAATGAATCAAATGATAGGATCTGCAGCTACTTCAATGGCAACAATGTTTGAAAGAGAAGTAAATATTTCTCCACCTAAATCAATAATATGGAAAGAAATGAATGAAAAAATATCTGAAACAATTCCAGAAGAAGAAGAAATAGTTGAAATTTGCTTTGATTTAACAATAGAAGGATTACTTCAATCTAATATGATGCAAATATTACCTATAGAAACAGCTAAAAAAATAGTTTCTATTATGATGGGAGAAGAATCATATGAAAAGGAGGACGCTATAGTGGATGTTAAAGTAGAAAATAATAATATATTCACAGAAAATGAAGTTGCTTCAGATTATATTAATTCTGCATATAATGAAGCAGCAATAACATCATCACAAAAGGGAAATATAGATAATTCTATAAAAGAAAAATCTATTGAAGTACATGATGCTAGCTTTGAATCCTTAAATCAAGGTAGAGTAGGAGAATCTCATAGGAATATTGACTTAATATTAGATGTTCCTTTAGATGTTTCAGTAGTCCTTGGAAGAACTAAAAAAAGTATAAAGGATATTTTAAATTTAAGTACAGGTTCCTTAATAGAATTAGACAAATTAGCAGAAGAACCAGTAGAAGTACTTGTAAATGGTAAAAAAATAGCCTATGGTGAAGTAGTAGTAGTAGATGAGAATTTTGGAGTTAGAATAACAAGTATTGTTAGTGGAGTAGAAAGAATAAAATCTTTAAGATAATAATACATAGTTTGTGTGCTATGGCACAATGTAAAATAAATAATTAAAAATATACATTTTTAATTAAGGAGCTGGCGACGGCTCCTATTTTTATGGAGTGTTTTTTAATTTAAAAACTAAACTTTTACTTTAGAATAACGATAAATATTATATAAGATATTGTTGGAGGGGATTATGAATATAAAAGGAGTTAATGGAACAAATGTAATTAATTATTATAATAAAGTTACTTCTAATAAAATAGATAAGATAGAAAAAGAGAAAAGTTATGACAGAATAGAAATATCAGAAGCTTCTAAGGCTTTAAAGGATTATTCAATAGATAATAATTATAATAATACAAAAAGAGTTATGGAAGTAAAAAATGAAATTTCTAATGGGACATATTCTTATGATGCTAGACTTATCGCAAAAGGAATTTTAGAAGAAATGAAAGGTAAGAAGTAACAATGGAAAGTAATTTAAAAGCAGTTCTTACTTTAGAAGAAGAAAAGTTAAGGGAATTATTAGCCTTACTAGATAAACAATATAAACTTATCTTAGATAAAGATATTTTTGGAATGGAAGCAGTAGCGGAAGAAATAAGATTAAAAAACAAAGAAGTAGCAGAAGTTGAAGTAAATAGGAGAAGATTTTTAGGTAATACGTCAATAAAGGAGTATATAAGTAATTCAAATAGTAATGACTTAGATAATTTATATAGAAAAATTCAAAAATTATTAAATGAAATGATATTGCAAAAGGATACAAATGAATTATTAATAAAGCAGCAATTAAGCTTTACAAATAAGCTGCTTAATTTAATAAATCCAAAAAAGGATGTAACTACTTATAATTCTTATGGAAGTGTAAGAAGGTAATGAGAAATTGGAGGAAAGATTATGTCAGGATTATTTTCCACATTTAATATAGCTAAAAGGGGAATGAACGTACAACAAAAAAGTATAGATGTAACTTCACATAATATTGCTAACTCTAATACAGTTGGATATTCAAGACAAAGAGCAAAAATAGAAACTAGTAGACCCTTTGGGGGCACTTCTATGGGATCATCAGTTCAAGCAGGACAACTTGGTACAGGTGCTCAAATTCAAGCAATTGAAAGAGTAAGAGATAGCTTTTTGGATTATCAAGTTAGAGGAGAAAATGCAATACTTGGAAAGTATGATATGAGGAATAATTACTTATATGAAGTTGAAAGTGTATTTAATGAACCATCAGATACAGGATTATCAACATTAATGGGTAAGTTTTTTGATGCTTTTCAAGAACTTTCAAAGCAACCTAATAGTTCAAATTCTAGAACAGTAGTTGCACAACAATCTGCAGCCTTAGCAGATGGATTAAATGCTACTTATACTAAGCTTGAAAATCTGCAAAGTAATACTCAAGACATGCTAAAGAGTACAGTTACGGAAGTAAATAGTATTTTAGAACAATTAGATAGAGTAAATCAAGAAATTATAAGTGTTACTGTATCTGGGAATGCTCCTAACGACTTAATGGATAAAAGAGATTTACTATTAGATGACTTAAGCTACAAATTCGGTATTCAAGTAGATAAAAGAGAGTTTAATGGAATAGATTTAAAGCCTACTGAAGCAGGGAGTATGAAGGCTGCATTATTAGTAAATTCAAGTCCAAATGGAGATGTATCAAGATTTTCTTATGTAACAAATGTAGAGCAAGATAGAAATGATTTGTCAGGAAGAACTTATATAGTTACTTACTATAAAAATGGTAACATGGATAGTGAAAATAATAGGCAATCATTAAAAATATCCGGAATAACACCAGAACAAGCTAAAGAAATTAAAGACAATAGAATAATATGGGCAGACAAGACAGGACAAGCAGCTAGAGGCGATGGATATCCAATTAGAAATGGTGATACAATAAGCTATTCAGAACTTATGGTATTTAAACCTGAAACAGGAAGTACAAGTGGATTAGTATCTGTACAAAGAGATATTGAAGATTATATGAATCAATTAAATAAATTAGCTAAATCCTTAGCTTTCTCAGTTAATGCTATACACAGTGGAATAGAAGATCCATTAAATAATACTGGAGGAGCAGATAAAGATTACTTACCTTACTTTGTTAATAAGGATGTTGCTAAATATAGAATAAATGGATTACTTTCAAATTTAGATGAAACCTTAAAGAGTGAAGAAGAAATAACTGCAAAAAATATTTCAATGAATACAGAAATTCTTCAAGATGTAATGAAGATAAAAACCAGAACTCATGATGATTTATTTGCATATACTCATGAAAATAATATAGATGGGGATGGAGATGGAGCAAGAGCGTTATCAATTGCTCAGCTTAGGGATTCATTAATAAGAATTCAAGATATAAATGAAACTGTAGTATCTAGAAAAGATATGTTTGATAAATCTAAGGGTGGAAATACACTTTCTAATAATGGATTAAAAGTAGAAAATAGTACATCAGGAATGAAGATAGATTCATATTTTAAAGACACTATAGATAGACTTGGAGTTCAAGCACAGGAAGCTCAAAGAATGGTAACTAATCAAGAAGATTTACTATATAGCATAGAAGAAACTAGAGCTTCAGTTTCTGGTGTAAACTTAGATGAAGAAATGGCAAATTTAGTGCAATTTCAACATGCATATAATGCTAATGCAAAAATAATATCCACTGTAGATGAATTACTTGATGTAATAATAAATAGCTTAAAGAGGTAGGAGGAAGGTAAATGAGAATTACAAATCAAATGATGTCTAAAAGTTTCTTAAGGGATCTTGGTAGAAATCAAAATTATATGAAAAAAATAAATGATCAGCTTACTTCTGGTAAAGAAATAAGGAGACCTTCAGATAATCCTTTCAAAGTTGCAAGAAGTATGCAATTAAATAGAGATATTGGAGCTAACACTCAATATAATGAAAATATTAAAGATACTACAAATTGGTTAGATACAACAGATACAGCTTTAGAGCAATTAGGAAATAGCTTCCAGAGATTTAGAGAACTTATGATATCAGCAGGTAATGCAGCCTATGGTAGTGATGAAAAGAAAGCTATAAAGGATGAAATGAATGAAAAAGTAAATGAAATAGCCCAAATACTTAATTCAAGCTTTGATGGAAAGTATATATTCGGAGGAACTAAAGTCAATTCTAAGCCTGTAGCAAGTAGTAGAAATATAGAAACTAAAAATAATTATATTAATTTATCAGGTAATGATGGAGAAGTTCTTTCATTAGATAATTTAGATGAAAGTGTACAAAATCAAATTAATATGATTGGTAAAAAGTTAAATGTAGAAATTTCTCAAGGAGTAACTATGGAATATAGTGTATCAGCCACTGATATACTAATGTTTAAAGATAAAAAGGGTGGATCTTTAAATGTAATGGATCTTTTAAAAGGAATTACTAATGATATAGATTCTGCAAATCCTGATAATAGTAGTAAGGTAACAAATGAATATTTAAAATCTATGGATGAAACTATAACAAATCTTTTAAAGATTAGAGCAGAAGTGGGTGCAAAACAAAACAGAATGGAAGCAGCAGGAGATCAAAATGATGAGCAAAACTTTAATTTAACAGATATTTTATCACAAACAGAAGATATAGACTTTGCAGAAAAAAATATACAAGCAACAGTTGCACAAAGTGTGTATATGGCATCACTTCAAGTAAGTGCAAAGATTATACAGCCATCACTTTTAGATTTCCTAAGATAGGAGAAGAGGAATATGGAAATATTATCACCAATACATGGAACAATAGTATATGAAGAAGATGAAATAATTACATTTGAAAAAGGAGTTCCTGGATTTCAAGATTTAAAGAACTTTGTTATTAAAGAAGTGGGAGAAGATAGTCCTTTTAGCATACTACAATCAATAGAAGATAAAGAAATTGGTTTTATTTTAATTTCTCCATTTTTAGTTAATGATAAATATGAAATAAATCTAAGTAAGGAAATAATCAATAACTTAAAAATAAAGTCACCTGACGAAGTGTTATTATATTCAATAGTTACATTGAGTTCAAATATGAAGGAAATAACAGCAAATCTAAAGGCCCCAATAGTTATAAACTTAAATACCAAAAATGCAGAACAATATATAATAGATAAAGATACTTACAAAATTAAAGAAAAAATATTCAGTCAATAAAGTTTTTAGCTATAATTAAATATAAGAAACTATAAAGCAGTTTCAATAAAAATTATGCATTATGAATTATCCATTATGCATTAAAAAAAGGGGTGTAAGTTTGTTAGTTATAACAAGAAAAAAAGGAGAGTCAATTTTAATAGGTGATGATATAGAAATAACAGTATCTAAAGTAGAAGATGGAAGTGTTAAATTAGCAATTAATGCGCCTAAAGAAATGACAATTCTTAGAAAAGAATTATTTGAAGAAGTTGAAAATCAAAATAAAGAAGCAAGTAATATTAATATGGATATACTAAAAAATCTAAAATTGAATAATAAAAATAAATAAGATGTAGTAATGAATATTTAGTAATTTGGAACAAATTACATCAACAATTATACATTCTACATTCTTAATTTTACATTAAAAAAAGGGGGGTTGAAAATGGATTTAAAGGTTACAAGTCAAGGAGGACAAACTAACCTAAACACAAAACTAGTAGATGAAGTAAGGCAAGTTCCAGCTAACAAGGATGTAGTTAATGCTGTAGGTGCTAAAGATAAGAGTTATAGTAAAGAAGATGTGGCTAAGGCAGTAAATGAATTAAATAAATTATTAAAGGATGAACATACTTATGCTGAGTATTCTGTTCATGAGGATCTTGGAGACATAATGATTAAAATTATAGACCAAGATACAAAAGAAGTTATTGCAGAATATCCACCTAAAAAAATTCTTGATTTAATAGCTAAGATGTGTGAGCTTGCAGGTATAGCTATAGATAAAAAAGCTTAAAGGGAGGAATAGCTATGAATTTCTTACTTAATAAAATTGATACAGATATTAGAAGAAAAATATATGAGCAAACTAAAGATGG